>Ga0247796_1000042_pt1 | contig 21449 bp, 24 predicted proteins | sample UWRJS166409R6_FD_179941 | JGI IMG/M metagenome (GOLD analysis project Ga0247796, IMG submission 179941) | Soil microbial communities from Arlington Agricultural Research Station in Wisconsin, United States - UWRJ-S166-409R-6 | ecosystem: Environmental > Terrestrial > Soil > Agricultural land...
TTAGAAACATTCGTGAAAGATTTGTCCCTTTTTTCTGGGGTCCACACCCTTGATCTCTCCGATACCCGAGTCACAAACGTCTCCGTCCTGGGTAACGTCTATACCCTTGATCTCTCCTATACTCAAGTTACAGATGTCTCCTCTCTGGGTCACGTCCACAACCTTAATCTCTGCTATACCAAAGTTACAGACGTCTCCGCCCTGGGTCACGTCCACAACCTTAATCTCTCCTATACCGAAGTTTCAGATGTCTCCGCCCTGGATCACGTCCACACCCTTAATCTTTCCTGTACCCAAGTTACAGACGTCTCCACCCTGGGTCACGTCCACACCCTTAATCTCTCCTATACCAAAGTTACAGACGTCTCCGTCCTGGGTCACGTCCACACCCTTAATCTCTCCTATATCCAAGTTACAGACGTCTCCGCCCTGGGTAACGTCCACACCCTTAATCTCTCCTATACCAAAGTTAAAGATGTCTCCGCTCTGGGTCGTGTCCACACCCTTAATCTCCACTGTACCAAAGTTAAAGATGTCTCTGCCCTGGGTCACGTCCACACCCTTGATCTCTCCTGTACCAAAGTTACAGATGTCTCCGCCCTGGGTCGTGTCCACACCCTTAATCTCTTCGATACCCAAGTTGCAGACGTCTCCGCCCTGGGTCTCGTCCACATCCTTAATCTCTCCAATACACAAGTTGCAGACGTCTCCGCCCTGGGTCTCGTCCACACCCTTAATCTCTCCAATACACAAGTTATAGACGTCTCCGCCCTGGGTCACGTTCACACCCTTAATCTTTCCGATACCCAAGTTATAGACGTCTCGGCCCTGGGTCACGTTCACACCCTTAATCTTGGGTATACCCGAGTCACAAACGTCTCCACCCTGGGTCGCGTCCATACCCTTAATCTCTCCTATACCAAAGTTAAAGATGTTTCCGCCCTTGGCAATGTTCACACTCTTAATCTCTTCAGTACCCAAGTTACAAACGTCTCCGCCCTGGGTCGCGTCCATACCCTTAATCTCTCCTATACCAAAGTTACAGACGTCTCTGCCCTGGGTCACGTCCATGATCTTATACGATAAATATTTTGTTCCTAATTTTCGTTTTGCTCAAAATTTAACAGTATGATGTCTAGACAGACATCATACCTTGATTTAACTAATCATCATAATTTGTTTTCTTCTTCTTAGGGGAGGGTTTCTTCCCTTTGATTGTAGGGGTCGGTTTACACTTTGCTTTTGTTCTTGCTTCTTTGATACAAGCGAGTATCACATCGTCAGGAATGATGTTTTCTCCAAGCAATTCGACGAGATCTAATCCATAATCCATATTCATGATCATCGTTGGCAAATCTTTGATACCCAGTTCAAGGAATAACCTGGTAGCATCTTTCAGACTGGTGTGAGTTGCGATCTTTTCTAGTAATTGTTGTGACATTGGTGTAACATTATCCTCTTCCTCTACATCCTGAAGAGAAGGCGAGGACGGGGGCGGGGCATCAGTCAATGGAAATAGAGTAAGTAATTGACGGAATGCCGATATAGATGTAAAACGGCGAATCATCTCTTTATGAATGTCTTTAACGGGTACCATTTTGAGATATTTTATAGCCTTTTTGCTAAGGTCGCCTTTGCCCCATAATCTAACGTACAGTTTATGGACAAGCAAAGGGCGACATTCAAGAATTCGAACAGCCGTGTTTGGACCAATACCATCAGGGATCGATGTCAGGAATACGTCGTCAGAAATATCGGCAAATATAGGATGTGTACAGACAATCGTACGCATATCGGGGGTTACGTCCCTGAGTGCAGTTCGTAATCTGCTTAGTTTCCCTTCCATACTAATATCTTTAGGCATTCTGTCCAAAAACCATGTGAACCCTTCTGGATTTGAAATCATGGCATAACAAAACGCCCTGTAACTATAGAATGTATTATTCCTTTCCTGCGTGTATTCCCTGTCGTCTTCGGCTTCGTAGTCTTCACCATCGTCTTCGTCATCCCAATATTTGCTCAATTTTTCAGCTAACATTTCTGCAATATTGAAGGCTCCCGCGCGTAAACTATGTTTAAAGTGCGAGAATGCATCCACTCCCACATATGATTCTTCTTCGTCATCATCATATTCTTGTTCGTTTAAAAGATCTCCCAAAAATGGTCCCATGAATGTCTTATACTTTTCCAAGTCGTTTGAGGCTATGATACCTTCGGCAAAAGATTCCCATGCTTTTCCTGCGCATTTTCTACCAAAACGATTTGTCGAATATATAAATATATAAATCTTCCCAATCCAAAACAAAGACCTTTCATTGCTAGATAAGGCGCCTGCATGTGTCAACATTTTGTTTTTCGTCCAGTTACCACGAATCTTCACAGTCTTTGACCAATAGTCAAATAGATCGGGGAGATCATATTGGACGGCGTGTTCACAAATTCCAATACCCTTTACTGATTTTGGTATGCCTAGAATCCCAAAAGATTGAGAGGTTCGAACATTTACTTCCTCTTCCATGATTTTACACTCACAGCGTTTACATGTCAATGAAAATGACACTAAACTTGCAGGATCCAAGAAGACTGCTATGTATTGCAGACAGTCGTCATCTAAATCCACAAGAGACATTACAAATAGACCAGCGATTATAACGCGATGTTTATATTATAATTTCAATTTTTGGTTGGAGTCTATTTTACGCAATGCGTAAAATAAATTAAGGTATTGTGAGTGGCGCAATACCATTTAAATTAAGGTATTACGCGTAGCGTAATACCGTTAAAATTTCTACGTGCATCTAGTCTTCAAAATTTTAACCCCTTCATCTATATTGGCCTTTGCGTAATCTATGAGGTGAAACTTGTAAAAGTTAAACGTAAAGTAGACTATCGCGGTAATGGTAAATATTGCTATGACAGCTTCGTGTTCTTTGGGTATACGTTGATATAGGAAGAAAAATATCAATAACACACACGGAACGGCAAGCAAAAACCCAGCTCTCCATACCACCCATCTGTCTGCAAAATCTGCTGCTCTTTGAATCTTGTCAAAAACCGTTGTAGTGGAATCTAATGGTAGAGGCAAGGTTCCCTTTACAGCTTTACCATTTGCATTATCACAGTCTTCGCCATTGGGGATGGTCGGACATCCCAAAGCTTGTCTCTCTTTGTATAAGGTATAGACAAATGCTATAGCTATCAGAATATATATCCACATCACTCAATCCTAATATTATAAACGAAGAAAATTGCACTTTGCTTTTCTATTAAGACATAGAAAAGTCAAATTGAAAAGAGATTTACGAGAGACGAATCAAAGAAAGAGTTCTGTTTGGACCAGCTTCGCCTCCGGGCGGTACACTGGTAACCGTAACTGCGTCTGTGACCGTATTCGTTCTGTTATGGAGCGTAATAGTATCTCCAGCCGTCAATAGAATAATACCCTGTCCTCTGCAAACTTGGATATCTGGTCCAGCGGCCTGTTGATTGCTTCTAAATTCGAAACCGTTGCCTCCTACAGATGCGACGGCGCCGTTTCTCCAAAGAGCGAATTCTAAAGAAGTTGTGGCGGCAGAGGCATGAGTTCCAGCGACATAGAAATTAAATTCATAGACACCAGTCGATGCGATCACAAAAGTTGTGCCTCCAGGAGCTGGCACAGAAGTAAACCCTACATTGGGAAATACTGTAGCACCTAGATCAAATACTACATCAGAGTCGGCTCCTATGACAGCATCGTCTTGACCAACGGCATAACCGTATGCGGATATCGAGCTAGACCCTTGAGGTCCCTGAGGGCCTTGAGTTCCAACTCCTTGGGCGCCTTGAGGCCCTTGTGATCCTTGGGGTCCTTGGGCTCCCTGGGGTCCCTGAGCTCCTGTTGCTCCCTGCGGACCTTGTGCTCCAGTTGCTCCCTGCGGACCTTGTGCTCCGGTTGCTCCCTGGGGTCCCTGTGGCCCCTGGGATCCTTGTGGACCCTGCGCACCTTGAGCTCCTTGTGGGCCAGAACCATCCAATGGAATCCATATAAATCCATCTGCATAATACAACGTGTCAACCAATGGATACTGGACACTTGCCGGACGATTATATGCAAACGAACCTATCAGTGGAGTTGATAGAGATATGTCAAGCACAGGAATTTGTTCTCTCACGAACGATTTTATCGTGTCAAGAGTTATGTCTTTAACTATTCTTTGAGACATCCTATTATCAGCGATGAAATTAGTTCTGTTAAAAAAAATGATTGATAAAAGATCGTTTTTCGCTACAGCGAAAAACGGATTTAAATTAAGGTATTACGCTACACGTAATACCGTTAAATTTCGACGTCTACATCGAAATTAAATTAGTCCTGTATTTATATTATATTCAACCCCTCAAATTACAGATCAATGTATATACTCCATAAATTATAAAGACTATAAGCAGACCCATAAATACTTTGTGAAAATCTATACCATCATTGGGATCAGTTCCAAAATACTCTCGATATCTAGATGGTTTGGCAATCTCTGTACACTCTGGTATCTCAAAATCTGTATATGTCACCCGTTTAGAATCGGAATCTACTAATAAGGGGGCGTTTATATCATCTACCAGAGGTACTATGCCACACCATATGAGATTCTTATTCAATCCCCAAATGTACAATTTCGCACACCCGCCGTCAAAACTTAGGGTCACTTCATCACCAGATCTTAATATAGATTCGCCACCACGAGTCGGAATCTCGACATGTGCCGGATCGGTCTGACCCATGGTCGCTATTACGTCTGTGTGTCCAATGTTTTTTACCACTACTCTCTTCACATCCATCACTAATGATAGACAAAGAATTTCTAACTTGACTTTCATTTCAAATTGAGGGATTGTGCTATGACGTGCAATCCCGTTTAAATTTTGACCACGTCAAAATTTTGAGGTATCTTTTTATAATGTGCTTTCATCGGTCGCTTGCCGTCACGAACCATGTCGGCCCCACAGGGAAACGATGGTAGTAACAAAAGTTAAGCATGCCCCCTTCGAGTGCGGCAACATTTTTCTTCTTAGAGATCGTTGCATCCAATTCGATCATCACATCTGGGAGAAGTTGAACCGATACCGACTGATCCCCATAGCCAATTTTTCCTACATTCATCCCTAGATTCTCCATAAAATCTACCAGTAGCATGCCTTGATCATACACAGCATCGGGCAAATGTGGAAAATTGGGAACTATAATCAGTGGATATGTCTGACGCGGTAATAGTTTTTCAACTGGATGGACTTTGAACTCTGGTTCCTCATCACTTTTCTTTGGATCATCCTTTTTACTACCATATTTGACGCTCTTCTCTATGACGCACTCCGAATCGCAGTCTTCGTCTTCAATATCTTTGGTGAAGGTTTTAATTCCAAGTTGTTCCACAAGCTCAATCAAACTTTCTGTATCCCAATTTGTATAATCTCGATGCTCAAATTTTTCTCCATTTGAAATGAATCTAATGCTGTGAGAGATAATGTCTTGGAATGTGTCTACAATCCTAGTATCATATAGTCTCTGAGCGATCTCTGTGCAATCATCCAAAAGAACGAATTTTTCGTAATCTACCTCGTGAGGATAGTTTTCTGCAATTTCATGCATAGCATTTTTAAGCATATCACCTTCCCGTTCTGACAAAAATTCGATATATGCTATCTCTGCTTTGCTTTTGGTGGGATAAATTCCTACAGCTACAGTATATGGTAGCATAGAGTGAATTACTACCCAACCACCATCCGTACCATCGTTAGCTTCTTCATCTTCTACAGAATCGTCTGGAGGCTCCTCGCTCACTTCTTCCTCGTCTGGAATTTCTTCTTCATCGTCTGGAACTTCTTCTTCTAATTCTTCCTCGTCTTCTCCCACAACTTGTTCTAGTTTGCTGATGCGATCGTTCGTATGTCCTTGCGATTGATGTTTGGATTCAAACGCCCCCTCTTTTTTCATATCACAGACAGCCTTATCAAAAGCCTTGTCCAGAGTCAAACGACGTTGAAGTCGACCAGCTAAAGTTTCTCGATCTCCTGCAGTGGATAACCCTAGTTGAATGAGGGCCTTCTTGAGTTGATCTAGCCCAAGCCGAGAGATCAACACTCCATGATAAAGTTGAACAGCCTCTGTCTTTTGAGTAGACATCGATACATTTAGAATTGTTGATCACGTAATTTCGATTTTTCGCTACTAGCGAAAAATATCATCAAATCTTTGCGTTTCCTACTTCTAATACTTTAGAAATAATCTGCACTTCTCGATCCCTTGCCACCCTTCAATAGATAGCATGAGAGAAGGCCTGCTAGAAGAGAGAATAGAGCGAGCCACATGTAATTGGGGCATCCATTTGGTTCTCCATTTTGAACCTGCTGCAAAGCTCTCGGGTTCCAGCAACCGAGAATGAGAACTGTTAGAGCGGAAATGACTACGGGAAGGTATTGGTCGTACATCTTTTAAAAGGGTGACACCTAGTGAATTTCCAGATTATTTTTTTCTCTTAATTTCTCTTTGACATACACAGTAACCGCAAACACATGGCCTCACCATCGGTATTTAGAGAACGCATTCAAAAACTTGAAGCAGCGACCGAAGATGGTCAAAGAAAATTAGAAGCAAAAGAGCGTAATATCCCTACCAATGTAATCATAGGGGCTATCGTTCCATTTGTAGCATTGCTATTTTTCGTCATAGTTCAACCCAGCATGGTCCAAAAGAAGGAAGGAAATAAATACGTCAGAGACTCCAAAAAGATCTTCTATGCTACTCTGGGTGTAACATTGGTCGCGTGGTTAGGCCTCTATCTATGGACATGGTGCAGAGGTTACAAACCATCATCCATTAAACTATAGATTTGCCTTTAATTTCTACCTCGAGGTAAATTTCGACGTAGACGTCGAAATTTAACGGTATTACGACCTTAATTTGAACTAAGATATCATTCTTGACGCGAGGTCGCGTTAAGCTTTTTCAACTCGTGTGATGCCACCACGGCCAATATATCCAAAGGACTAGACCTCGATGGGAAAAACTTAAGTTTGGTTCCTCGAGCCTCTACCTTCCAAGGTTTTTCTTCTCTTAGCATACGAGGAGAGGAACCAATTTTAACAGGTGACCTTTCGATAGAAACATCTTTTAGAAGACGTTGAAGAGCACGTTGATTGGCCTGACTTTTACGCCAATATGTTCTAATCTGCACAAGAGTATGATTTGGAAAATGTGGAGCAATCATCTTCCAATTTCCACAATGTAGTTTATAGAACTTCTCCAACATGACGCTCTCTACCAACGAGAATTGTGGCGCAGATGGGGGATTCATATCGAAGTGCGACACTTGGTAGGTACACTTCGATATTGTTTTTCATTTTTCCGTTCAAACTTTTCATTGAAAAGTTTATTTATCACACCCTTTAATCCACACAATAGTCGTCGGTACTGCCCAGAATCTGTCGATCGAATTGCTCAACGCGTTCCCCGATTTTCTTCACGTCGAAGTAGTCATGTTTGTGCCAAAGCTTGTTAAACCCCACGTCGTGGAGGAGCTGGGGGTAGAGTTCAAAGACAAGGCAGTTCGACCGCGAAGGGTCGGACGTCTCAATAAGAGACCACCCCGCCTTGTAAAAGGTGAGCTGCAAAGTCTCAAACGCCTCAAACTCGAGGCCGAGAGGTTTACGCTCGCACCATTTACCATCCACGCGATGCCCGTAAAGAATGACATCGGCGGGAATGCCCTCGTACAACCCCAAATTGGGCGCCATCAGTACGGTAACCTTCTTCGCCGGGTTCTTAGACTTGGCATGGTCGTCAATGGCCGTGCAGAACTCGGAGGTAAGGCGGGCCGCCAATGCGTCAGTGGCCGTCTGAAGGCGAACCTTCCATCCGTTTTCTTGGTTCTTTGCAATGATGGCCTCGATCTTCTTATTCTGAGTCTGCACAAAGTTTTCAGCCTTGGGAATCACAGCCATGATTTTAGTGTCTTTAGGTGGGACGAATATTTTATTGTATAGTTGAAATGAAATTTCAATTTTTCGAAATTAAGGTATTACGTGTAGTATAATACCTTAATTTCGACTTTGTCGTTTTTTTTGTTTCACTAGAAATCTCTTGTGATGACTTAGTAACACGTATGTATCCCCTCCATCTCAAAGATATCATACTTGGTGTATTGGTAACATATGTTGTGATTGATCTTCTTCTCGCTTATGCTATCAGAGTTAGACATCCTGGCGTATTTGCCACCATCTCTGAAGCTATAACTGATGAGAATATTGGTGTAGTTCTCGTTATAGGCGTAGCGGCAGGTATCTTGGCTTATTATGTAGCGAGAAAGAGTAGAGAGCAATTCTCAGTAAGGAGAAGTATACACTAAATTTCCACCTCGAGGTAGGACTCGTTTTCTTCCAGGAAGAAAACATTTTCCCTTGCTAACATTAAACCCTGCAAATCTCCGCAATGAGCAAGATTTGCACACATTCTATATTCCAGCAAATAAATTTGTGCAAGGTGAAATGAAATTTCATTTTATAGTTTGCAGTCCGAGTATTGTGAGAGAGTGAATTTGTCTAACAGCAGATATATCTTTTACATAGGTCCAAGAAATATCAAGCGTATTCACACCCCCAAGAGCAGAGACGTCTTCCACTAGAGTGTTTGAAAGATACAGGGTATGGACCTTTCCTAGACTGGAAACATCTTTGATTTGGGTATGACAAAGACAAAGCGTGTGAACTTTACCAAGGGCAGAGACATCTTTCACTGGAGTACAAGTCAAATCAAGCCAATGAATGTTACCAAGAGCAGACACATCTTTTACTTGAGTATGGAAGAGATTAAGGGTATGAACTCTTCCAAGGGCTTTCACATCTTCTACGTCAGTATAAGAGAGATAGAGGGTATGAACATTTCCAAGAGCAGAAACATCTTCTACTTTAGTCCATGAGAGATCAAGGGTATGTACGTTTCCCAGATGAGAAACGTCTTTTACCTTTGTACCAGAGAGATAAAGGGTATGAACTCTGCCAAGAGCAGAAACATCTTCTACTGGGGTACGATGAAGGTCAAGAGTGTGCACTTGACCAAGAGAGGATACTTCTTTTACCTTTGTACCAGAGAGATAAAGGGTATGAACTCTGCCAAGAGCAGAAACATCTTCTACTTTAGTCCATGAAAGATCAAGTGTGTGAATATTTCCAAGAGAGGATACATTGGAGATGTGAGTATAAGAGAGATCGAGTGTGTGAACTTTAGAAAAAAGGAGGACATTGCGTTTTGATGTTAATTTGACATTCGTCAGTGAATTTATCCACCCCTTCATCTCTTTCTCAAAACTCACTGGACAGAAGATACGTGGCGCTCTCTCTTTTATTAATAGATATATACTCTTGCATACTCTCTGTAGACGGATCACATCATATAGACTTAATCTAAACTGTTCTATCATCTCAACGGGCATAAGTTCTAGAGACATTGGATGATCAATGTCTCGTACTACGTATATTCAAACTTCAATTTTTGTACTTGATAACTTTAAATTTCTACCTCTTCGAGGTAGAAATTTTAACGGTATTACGTGTAGCGTAATACCTTAATTTATAGTTTTATAATTCCCATATCTCTAACGTCTACTCCTCCAACATCTATAATTTCAGTGATGGTAGCATCTGTGCTTGGAATCTTTGTAGATTCATCAAATAGAGGATCCTTTATTCTCACTCCTATAACTTTACTAGAATAAGATGATAGTGGCATCTTTGACCCCAAAGAGACGTACAGAGGATGAAGAGTATATTCGGTCATAGTCGATAGAGCGTCATGATATTTCATACCTACTAAATGACGAAATCCTCCGAGGATGGAGAGTTCCTCGGCTCTAGACATTCCAGTCTGAGATGATCCAGAAGATATGCTCATATCAGAAAATTGTTGCAGTGTTTTGTATCCACCTCCTACCGCGGAGGATTCTATAGGCAGACTTTTTTCCTGAACGTTAGATTCTTGTGCAACGCTATTGGTCGAGGGAACAGATCTATTGGCAACTTCCTCCTCAAACATGGTATTTAGCTCTTCTTTTGGGCCAGTTTCCTTTTTTTCGACGCCTTTAGAGAGGTCATCAAATTTTTTCAACATGTCGGGTATTCTAGCGAGAACTCGGTCGATAAATTTGTCGAGCATCTCATCTGATATTACAGTTCGAGTGCTTGATTGAGACGAAGATTCTTCGTCATTTTCTGTTGAGGACGTTTCGGAACCTTCATCATCGAAAGAGTCGTCTGATGATTCATCTTCTTGCGGGGCCGAAGATTTTCCAGTGAGATATAACCATGTCGTGACAAATGATAATAGTCCCCCAGAGAAGAAACCCATAAATAATTGTTCCAACGGATAAGAATAGTACATGACTATTATTAGCACACATTCGCTTTATAGTTTTTCGGAGCTGAGTTACGTAACTATTTAGAGTAAGGCTTCATCATAAATTGATGGCCTGTAAAGAGTGTTCTCAACGAGATGTCTTTGTAATTAGAGATGTCGAATCGAGATGCGAATGTAATATATCTGAAATTACAATCTCTTCGATTTTATCCGGGATGATCAAACGATGGATTAAATCGTCCAAGGGCAATCAAAAATCCATAGATGTGGATAAAATAGACGACGTTAGACAAATATTGGAATATTTCCACCCAAGCGAATGCGCTGACGATTTCATAGTAGGCAAAGATGCTGATATCATAGATGCTGTAATTAGAGCGATCAGATATCTCTTGGGAAGTAAAAAGTTAAGATTATGGGAATATTTAGACGTCGGATGTGGAACGTATGTACCTACCATTTCTATAGCGAGAGAACTTGGAACATATCCTCTGGGTACGGACTACATGGACAGACGAAGATGTGGTACCGATCAAGATTATTTTTCGCTTATAAAGGACAACAAAATTCCATATGGAGATGACATGTTTTTGGTTGCGACCATGTGCGACGTGCTGCATCATTCTCCAGATCCAGAGTCGCTGATGATGAATACTTTGAAAAATATAGATCATACCGGATACATTATCATCATAGATCATGACTGTGAAAATTGGAGAGATCATTATTATCTAGACTTGATGCATTTTGCTTATTCAAAAGCTGTCGGAGATTGTGACTATCTTCCAGTCCATGGGTATAGAAGTAGAAGATATTGGACTCGTTTTATGGACGAACGTGGATATAACGTTGTCTATCATGATGTATGTTTTGGGTATAATCAATATATCGACGTCTATAAAAAACGTTAGAATAACTAAATTTCTACCAAAGGTAGAAATTTAACGTCTACTTTACTTGATTTTGTTGCGATCGGAATAATGTACAATGAGAAAAAAGAGTATGGACGCCATCAAGAGCACTCATATCGGTGACTCGTGTATGAGAAAGATCAAGAGTGTGGACCTGGCCAAGAGCGGAGACGTCATGGACTTGGGTACGGCTAAGATTAAGAGTATGGACTTTACCAAGGGCACTCACATCTTTGATTTTAGTACATGTAAGATTAAGAGTATGAACGCGACCAAGAGCCGAAACGTCCGAGACCTGAGTATGGGAAAGATCTAAAGTGTGTACCTCTCCAAGGGTAGAGACGTCTTTGACTAGTGTATTATAGAGATCAAGTGTGTGGACTTTACCAAGAGCATTCACAACTTCGACGTCGGTACAAGAGAGATCAAGGGCATGGACTTTACCGAGATTAGAAACGTCCTTGACTTGAGTAGAACTGAGATTGAGGGTGTGAACTTGCCCGAGATGAGAAACGTCCTTAACTTTAGTACCGCAAAGATCAAGGGCGTGAACTTTACCGAGATTAGAAACGTCCGCTACTTTGGTACCCCGAAGAATAAGCGTGTGCACACTACCAAGGTGGGAAACATCTTCGACCGTGGTGCAGGAAAGATCAAGAGTATGTACGCGACCAAGGGCTGACACATCTTTGATTTTGATATAAGAAAGATCAAGGGTGTGAACCTTTCCGAGGCGAGAAACATCTACAACATTTGTAGAACAAAGATTGAGCGTGTGAACCTCTCCGAGGCGAGAAACGTCTGTTACTTCTGTACTGGAAAGATTAAGGGTGTGAACTTTACCAAGGGCACTCACATCTTTTACATTGGTGTAAGAAAGATTAAGCGTGTGCACGAGACCAAGTGCAGAGACATCTATGACTTCAGTATAAGAAAGATCTAGGTTGTGAACGTTGCCAAGAGCAGAAACATCTTCTACATTAGTGACACTAAGATCTAGTGTGTGGATTCTACTAAGAGCTGAAACGTCTTTGACTCGCAGTTTAGAGAGATTCAGAATACGTACATTTGAAAAAAGAGAGAGGTTGCGCATAGATATTAATTTTACATTCATTAGTACTTTTACCCAAGACTTCATCTCTTCTCTAAAGGTTACTACGGAAAAGATTCTCGGGGGTCTCTCTTTTATAAACACATACATACTCCTAGAGAGTCTCTGAAGGTTGATGACATCCAATAATTCTAGTTCTAGTGTCTCTATTATCTCTAGAGGCAAAAGCTCAAAAGACATTGGGTGATCGTTGTTTTCATATAAATTTATAGAAAGTTTTCAATTTTCTATAAATTAAGGTATTACGGCTACGCGTAATACCGTTTAATTTCTACCTCGAGGTAGAAATTTAAGACCTTATCAGGTTACGATCAGATAATGAATGTTATACAGAGATTTCTTTTCTCCAGTCACGGTAATAATCTCTGGCGAACAATCCGAAGGTCTGAGAACCTTTATCATCTGACCCTTTACAGCACCATAATATCTGCACACTGGATCGGTAGTCTTAATTTTTGGAAATTGTTCGGCTGTTGCAGAATATTTTTCCATAACGGATGCCCTTTTCTCAGCGGAACAAATGATATGACGAGGCACGTCTGCATGTTTGGTAACATTGTACTGAATCTCTGCCTCTGAGAAAGTCTCAATAATTATTTTCTGAACCCGGAGATATCGAATGGCAGAAGCACCATAGGCAGTGATCTTTGTGTTGTAAATTATAATAGCCTTTGTGACGCCATTTTCTTTCATGGTACCATGAATCTCTTGAATGTGGTTTGTTCCAATAGATGTCCTCCAAAAGACAATGATCACCGGAGTGTCATTCTTTCGCGAACAAAAGAGTTGAAGATCTTTTCTCAGTTCTTCAACGTCGTTTGCATCTCGGTGATTCTCCTCAAATTCTTCGTACGTGTATTCTTTTTCCAAGGGAGTATATCCACGGTCAGATAACATCTCTCTCACTATGCATAGCGATTTCCATATACTATACATTGGAGTGGCGTTCGATGTCATTCCTTTGGAAAAGACGATATACACATATATCGTGGTAACGTAATATCGGTTTTTGTAATAATTTCGTCAATGATAATATGAAGTCTGGTATGTTTGCAAACGACTCCTCAAATCCATTAAAAGTTTACCTAGCATATTCTTTCCTGTCTTTTTTGATCCTTCTCCCCAATAATAGTCTCTGGGAGCCGCTTCTATTAACGGGGCCGATCCTGTAGATAACAAGATCTGAACAAATTTTGGAGTTTGCATAGCCTTTGAAAACAAGGCTATTCGCATGACCTCGTCTCTCTTTGTATTCCAATCTTTATCTATGGGATGGTTGCGAGATCCTCCCAAAGATTTAGCTTTTGCAGGAGTGGGAGAAGTGCGAATCTCTTCTGCGTAATCAGGATCTGTAGATGAAAATTTCATCGCTTGGAAATAGTGTTCCGTGGTGATATACTCTAATCCATCTATCACTATGGGTGTAATGGAAAAGTTAGATAGCAGAGATTTGCTACCATAAAACCTTACTGGACGAGCCATGATAACTCTATATGTTAATTTGAATCGCTTATATCAATTTTGTACTATACTTTTAACATATTCTCCATTTTTCATAATCATCACTAGCTTCACTTTCCTTCTTCTCTTATCGAGCAGAATCTCTGATTGATCTGCACCAGTCTCGGTCAAACTGTCTAAAACTTTCTTTTCCAATAATCTTGTATCTATGACCACCTCTTCTGGCTGAGCCTCATATTCCACCACATATCCAATGCCTTTTCCCGCGCCAGATGCAAAATATTCGGCTATACAAATATTTGAAGACCAACTAGATGCAGGAGTTTTATCATCAATCTCCATAACATCATCCACTGAGATATCGATCCAATGTGGACGTGGAAAATTAAATCCTCTATATACAGTTACGGGGATATCTAGGCGAATATTTTGTGCTTGTAATATATCAGATGAACCCTTAGATAGAGCTAATCCACTATTAGACATATATGCTTGTAGTTCGAGAAATAGATCTGACGGCCGTAACAACGAAACATCAAAATCTATGGGAGGATCAGACACTATCATCAAACCTACTCCTTTTATCTTAGGTATACGTCTATCTCTGATGATAGATGAATGACCATCATAGACTTTTCGTAGGGCAGAGAAACGTTCGCGTTTAAAGAGATTTTCATTATCCACTCGTGGGGATTTTAACATTGCCATGTACACCCTGCGCGCAGAGTAACCAGAAACTTTGTCCACTATATAGTATCCGCCGTATCTTTTGCTTTTTGTGACAAATACTATCCATTTGGTATTTCTAAATATGGGACACATTCTTCTCGAATAAAAGGATGAGGGAGGTGCTATCCTTAATTTAATGAGTTGTTCTTTTACGTTTTTATCAAATGGTTTGCCTGTATACGGATTGATATTATCTTCTATAAGTCCTCTGTCAATTTTGGGAAAACAATAGATCTTACTATCATCTGGATCCAAATATAAATATAAAGCATCGTGATCAAATTCTTCTATATTCCATCCTCCGAGGGTATTAAGATTAGTACACTCTGTGTGAAGTACTGGTGAAATTTCTACTCCTTTTTCCAAAGTGACACCTGTGGATATAGTAGTCCCCATTGAGTAACATGCAATTTTATTTTTAGTAGTATTCTCGTGAATAACGAGAATACGAATCTTCTCCGAAAAGTGACTCCGACCCATGGGTCGGAAGTTGAATTTTGAGAAAGATTATAGGAACCATTGGAATACACTGTCAAACCAACTAAATGATTCTCCGTTGACAAACACATCCTCAAAATGATCGGTGGTTCCAGTATTATATTCAGATTTACCAATTCTAACATCTCCATTTGAATCTATAAATGTGTGATGCATGTTAAATTGTGCGTTGCTATTGCCAGCAACTTTAAAATGTTTGAAAGTTGGAGGTCTAAAGCCCGTGGGTATAAAACCAGTCAAGGTGATGGGGTTAGCGCTAGTGTTCCCAGTTGTGTCGTTGAACCAAATTCGACAAGATACCAATCCATTTCTTCGATGGACTCGATAATCAAATCGTTTACTCAGTGCACCTGTGGATGTTGCATTACCTGTTAAACTTACATCCAGTGTGAAATACGTGTCACCACCAAGTTCGGTCTCTGCAGGTATGGTGTACACTATACCGTCTGTGGTAGTATTGTCAACGCCAATCTGGGCCAACTTGCTGTTAGTTGTAATAAATTGAATATTGCCTTGTTGCACCACAAGATTTTTGGCTACAATCTTATCTCGAGCAAGATGATATGCACCAAAATATATTGTATATGTTCCCGATGAGACGGTTTGGGAAATATCTGCCGTTAGGGAAGTATTTGAGGCTCTGTCTATAATTGTAGCATATGAGCCAGTGCTCCAAACGATCAAACCTCCTACCATGGCATCTGTCCATGTGGTTCCGCTACCAGTTATGGTAGTGGTGCTTTGTGATGCTGTTCCCACTGAATATGTGGTAGACGTTGGTGACGCCTGTCGTGTAATTTGGAGTGTTCCATTGGGTCTAAGAGCAGCACTTTCATTCCATGTAATGGTTGTGCCTGCAGTAAATCCAGTAGCAGCTTGAAACAATAGGCCGTTTGTAGTACTTTGATTAATCATAAAGTTTGCAGTTGAACTCGAAGATGTCCACACACCACCAAGGATGTAAGAATCGAAATTTATAGAACTATTACCGTGACTGTGAGCTCTGACATAGACAAGAGTATGAGCATCTGCAGCAGTGTAAAAAGACATATTTGGAGCAAGAGCTTGATCATCAGTGGCATTAGTTCCTCTGACGATCAAACGAGTGAATGCGTTTACGACTTGTGTTGGACCAATGACTATATTGGTTCCTCCACTAAATACTTCTGACGCTTCTATCATAGCACCTGAGCTAGACACTATTACTTTACCGTTGGATAAAGCTGAAGATTGGCCAGTTCCTCCATTGGCAATGGGCAAAGTTCCTGAAACATGAGTGGTAAGGCCAATCTTACCCCACGAAGGAGCGACGCCCACACCTCCAGAGATTAAAGCATTGCCTGTGGCTACATCCGCCAACTTAGATAGAGCCGATGATGAAGATGCATATAGAAGATCGCCAGTGGTATAAGTTGTTTGTCCCGTACCACCTATGGTTGCTGCTACTGGTGTTGCTAGGGCTATGTTTCCTGTAGAAGTTATAGGATTAACTGAAAATGTTAGACCCGACGTTCCAGTTTGTGCCCCCGGAGTTCCCGCCGAAATGCTGGTGATAGTTCCCGAGTTTATGGCCGCTATAGCGGTGTTACCATTACCTTCTGTTATGGTTATACCTGAACCACCAACTACAGGTTTGCTAATTGTATACCATTGTGTGATCGTAGATGCTTCGTATGTACCTACCGAATTTGTTACCAAGGTTACAGCCGCATTTGAAGCAGCGCCGTCTATAGTTCCACCAGATTGGGGGTACACATTTAGCGTATTCGCTCCTCTATTTACTACCACTATTATCAAACCTCCTGTAGATGGCGTGGGCAATCTCACACCAGTATTGGAAGCTACAGTTGTGACTATATTGTATGATTTTGTAAGCCCGGTTGCAGTTCCCTGTGTGGATCCAGCGGCAGATATTGGCGTTGTTGTAGATAAATACATACCCGTTGTATCTTGGATTGTTCCTGGCGCTACAAATGTGGCAGGAGTAGATAGAGTAACATTGCCTGTAGAAGATGATGCAGAGATTTGACTTCCAGTACCAGTGATCGATAGTACTCCTGTGTTGTTGATCTGTAGAGATCCTGCACCTACAGTCGTACTTATCCCTGTACCAGATGCAACAGATGCTACTGTGTAACCAGTACCATTACCTATCTGTAACTGGCCGTTGGTTGGTATAGTAGACGTACCACTGCCTCCATTTGCTGCCGGTAATATTCCTGATACTTGTGTAGTCAACGATACAGTTCCCGTAGTAAGATTGCTACTAGCATCTGTTTTGAGGACAGAAGATGCTGTTAGAGAGGGAACATTTACAACACCCGAACCCCTAAATGTTGCTGGGGTATCTATGATATATGCCATATCAGCTACTATAATAGTCATTTCTTTTTACATGTTTTATTGCATTTTCCATTACATCTCGTCGAATGAGATGTAACATAAAAAATGTTTATACAAAGAACCTCATTTTTCATACTTTTCTAAACGAAGAGTATAGTTTGATCCGTTATCCGCAACAATGACAATCTTCAGCAAATGTCCAGATGTACGAAGTTTGGTCAAACTCAACTTCAAGCTCTTTTAAGGTTGTATTGAGAAGACGAGGATAAACATTCATGATAGCAGGTATGATAGCGGGAAGACCATAGATTACTTCTGGAGTTTTAACATAATATTCAAATTCGCCCGGCACCTTTAATTCTTCATATACGCCGATAAACATTAAATCTGAACATCCGAAAGTCAAATATTCGTGAAGATTGTTAGGAAACTCATTTTTCTTATCTCTCTCTTCCTTGCGAATTTTCAAAAGTTTTTTAAGAGCCAAAGCTTGATCGGTACCATCAAGAATATCCATGTGACCATGTCTGCTTTCAAACGCGTCATGACCTACAGAAGTTACCGCATATTGATCTCCTAATATTTCCTTGATTATCTCACTAAAGATCACCTCTGCATCAAGGTCTGATTTTCGAGATTTGCGTTTTTTCAAGATTTCGTCAAGGAATTTGCGCATAAATACAGTTACAGGTATGATTATACCCTTACCCATACACAGAGAATAGATACCCATCAGGCAAATGCCTAGATACAAGTCGAATGTAAATTTCGTTTTTATTGTTAAATTAGACGTAGTCTAATTTAATTTCGATCTCGACGAAAGATTGGGAAGAAAATCATACAGATTTTAGCGCGTCTCTGATGGCTTGTACGATAACATCATCAGGAAATATATCTGTCCCAATCAATTCTCCCATGTTCTTTAAGTATTTCTTTTTAAGGAACATTAGCAGATTTTCTCCCAGAATGGACGTCTCTGAGAATAATTTCACTGCATCTTTGAATCCTAAAGTCCTGAAAACTCTGTCAAATAAAAGTTCTCCAGTATAATAGTCTCTTAGGGGAAATAGCTCCAATAATCTTTTGAGCGTTGCACGATTAATGGAAGAAAAATTATCAATCAAAGCTTTGTACATCTTTGAAGCTGGTATTCGAGGAACATATTTAATAGCTCTGGCATCAAATTCATTAGAACACAAAAGTTTAGTGTATATACCAGATGTCACAATATCGAGAGTTGGACGTCTATCCAAAATATTCAAAATAGTTTTTTGACTCGTGGCATGCGGTATGATAATTGACACATCTGGAACTTCCGCAAACAAGGGGTGTCCAATAGCCATGACCATGGTATCTGAGGGACTTATATGAAGAATATGGTTTAATTTATGTGTCTTGGCGGCTATGGTAATGTTAATAGGTATACGATCGAGAAACCATTTCATACCTTCAGCGTGGTCCGAAGCGTATTTAAGAGCACCATCATGTAAAAAAGTACTCTGTAATTCTGGATAATCGGCAACTAAGATAGGGTGCAGAGTCTCTGCCAATAATTCTGCTAGTTTGAAAGATCTTGCAGTTATGGCTTTTTTGAAATGAATTGATAGATGTTCTTTGGCATAAGACCCTATTGTGGTGGGGTATACGATAGACATGTACTTTATGGCATCATCCGATATTATTATTCCATTGACAAATTCGGTCCACGAATCATCAAGTTTTATCACCCAAGGATTAGAAAACATAAAAATATGTATCTTTCCCACCCAAAACATTCCCCTTTCTATTTGTAGAATTCCTGCTTCTGTCAACATGTTTCCTACCACTCTAGGATTTAGTTTGACTCGTGTTGACCAATAATCAAACGCTTCTGGAAGATCGTTTCTTACAGCTTCTATACACAGTCCGTCAGCATATACAACATTGGGTATACCTAAAATCCCGAAACCTTCCCAAGTTCTGGGACGAGAGTCACCATTTTCATCTTTGGGTGGCATCAGGTTGCACCTAAAAGCATTACATACTAAAGAGAATGATACTAGACTTACGGTATCTAGTTGTAATGCTATACATTGTAAGACATCTCTGTTAAGATCCAAGATTGTTCTAGATGTCATGGTTCAACTTTCTCAAAAGGATAAGCAAATAAGTATCTGCCGTTGAAAGTATAGTTTCAATTTTAATTCGGCAACCGTTAATTTCTATCTCGAATAGGTAGAAATTATTAGAAAATAATCACATGGCATTGATTTTTAACGTAGATCATCTCCCCTTTCGCGTCGGTAAAACTTGTCTTGGCACGGGTTCTGGCTGATGCCATTATCAACCATTTCCCAATATGTAATCCCGTACAAACATATACTCTTCCACCTTGAGGTAGAGCCCCGTCGGACAAAAGGCGTGCAAGTGTGCCACTCTTAGCGATTCTTACAATTTCGAAATGTTGTTGTAAATTTACCCTGTATTCTATCAGAAAATGCTGATCCAGACGGGGCTCGTAATGCTTCATGAGAGTAGTAGATGGGAGTGGCAGGGGACTTGTCATTGTGAAGGACATAACTTAGCTCTAAGATCTAGATGTTATTTATCAATTTTTACATCTCGTAGAGATGGAAATTAGATGTTAATATTAACTGAATAAAGATTTTTTCGGGTTCAGTAGTCGTTCGAGTTTGAACATGAATTGTGTAATGGCTATTTGTCGTTCTCGAAACCTGGTAATGGTTGGTTCGGCAAACACAACCTGTTCGTTAGTATCATCAAATTGTGCGATTTGATACTCAAATGTGTCATCAAGCAGAGTGATGCGAAAGTTTATACCAACCTCCGGCCACTCCATTAGAGCGATACTGTTGGTGGCTGATAGACTACAACACGATCTATCGAGTAGACGATGTCGTGACAAAACTTGTGCCACATAAATACACTCGGTAAGTACCTTGTCATTCGCAATATCTTTAACGTCTCTGTATTCTTCCATGAATTCTTCAGAGAGTCCCGTAAAGATTTGTGATGGAGCAGCTCCAGCAGAAACGGCCGTTGCAAACCAGACATTATCATCGTCGCCCGGGTCAAGATCGACGACTGTGGCCCCCGACATACGGGCCAGCTCCTCGAACGCATGCTCCATCTCTTCGTCCGTTTGGGCATAAGTGAACGGGCGGTCAGGCTCTTCTGCCGCGGTCACTCCCGCGAGCCTGTCCTGGGTGTTCATGTCATGTTGTTCCATGGGTTCCAGATAAACTTTTCCAAGCTTATCTTTTTTGCATTGATAACAACCATACACCATCAGACCAAATATGGAAAATATAGTAATGGTGATACCCAAAAAACCACCACCTAAAACAGCATTGAAAGTAAAAAATGTGAACACATCATTATTTGGAAAACAAAACGATCTCCATCCAAAGAGAGGGCCAAAGATAACATTACTATAAAAACAGCCCGCGCCTATAGCCATAAAATAAACGATACCAACCATTAACACAGTAGCTGCACTCGAAATCATACATTTTTCACACACTCCTCTGAAAAAAACACTGCAAGATTGATCACTCATACTTTTGGGCACCCGAGTATATGCTCTTGGACATTACATTATTTCGATTTTTCCCTCTTGTAATTCAACGTCCGACCTCGGGTCGGAGTCGCTTTTCTCCGAAAAGTCAACGTCCGACCTCGGGTCGGAGTCGCTTTTCGGAGAAAAGTCAACGTCCGACCCGTCATGATAGGAGTCTCTTTTCGGAGAAAAGTCTTCTTCTGATAGCCCCCCGTCTGAATACGGAGCAAATTTCTCTGAAAAATCAATCTTGTTCGAACAACGACGTGTTAATATTATACACATCACTATAAATATTGTAAAGGACGAGAATATAATAATTATAAGAACGATTTGTATGGTATCAAGATTATTTGGCGTAGGAGAAAATGATGGGGGTGTAGGCGTAGGAGAAAATGATGGGGATATAAGAGGAAAAGATGGCATCTCATAACAAGTTTGATTGTTTACATC
>Ga0247796_1000052_pt1 | contig 18071 bp, 21 predicted proteins | sample UWRJS166409R6_FD_179941 | JGI IMG/M metagenome (GOLD analysis project Ga0247796, IMG submission 179941) | Soil microbial communities from Arlington Agricultural Research Station in Wisconsin, United States - UWRJ-S166-409R-6 | ecosystem: Environmental > Terrestrial > Soil > Agricultural land...
AGCAGACAAAGACCATATCTTTGTGGACGGAGGAGTCATGGACAACTACCCTCTAGAGCTACTTTATGATATTCTTCCAAAGGAACAATGTATGGGATTATATCTCACCAAGCCTCCAAAGAAAAGTGGCGCAGATCACATCGGTAGACCTGTAGAAAAGCCTTCAGAGTTTATAAGTTCTATACTGAATACATGGATGGACGCAATGATGGGACAACATGTTAGCTCTGACGACTGGACGAGAACTTGTTCCATCCCTGCTAGACTTAGCGCGATTGATTTTTCAGCCTCTCGAAATCGTCAAGAAGAGGATATAGAACAGGGAGACCTTGCGATGGAAAAGTTTATTTTATCGATTAGACTTCTCAGTCGCAAGCCCCTTGAAAAGATAATATCTGAAAAGGATGCTAGAATTCAAGCCTTGGAAGCCGATTATAGGTTAGTTATAGCTAAACTCTATAATATAATAGAATCGATAAATAAAAGGGGGTATAAACCTTCTTCCTAATGTTCACCTTTGGAAACTTTTACTATCTTGTATTCGCGAACTTTGCGGTCTTGTCTTAGTTTTCTTATGCATCTGCGACGAAGGGATTGAATGAGAATATGTGTATCAGAAGATAGAGAAACTGTAACAAAACAAATCAAGTTGGAGTAAAGTCGACCCCATCTAATTCCTACCAGAGCATCAGGAATATGATCTTTGAACGTCATAAGAACATTTGAGCAAACATCAAGCTCTTCCATCACACTTACAAAGTTTGTCTTTGTGCATGTTCTAACAAAAGTCTTTACCATTTTCCTGTCTTCTTTTGAGGCATTTATACGCAATTCTTTCAGGATGACAGTCATCCTTGACTTATGGTAGTCAGTTTATAAGATTTCGATTTTATTACAAACTTCTCTAGTAAAAGAAGTTTGTTGTATATTTAGTAGTAGGATGGCTTTGGCATCTTAGAGATGTACAGGGTAAACGCCTGATAACCAAAATCGGAATCCGAATCTATCCAAGCATAAGGATAACCTTTGACTAATTTACTTAGACGTTCGCATACTCGAGCTTCCCAATCATCGTAATCATAGTCAAATGCAGCATCCCAAGAGGGGATGAATTTTTTAGGAGAATCCCTGCGCATATGGCCCTTGTCAAATTCATAACAAAAGTATAGACAGATACTTTCTGGGTCTTGTTTAACTGCGACAGATCGGCACAGCCGCTCTTGCTCGATGACAATTTCTTTTTGAGTCGGTTCCTCAGCAAAGTTCACATCTTCTAGAGAACCATCAGTATCTAGTACTAGATACGTTCCATCTTTCTCCAATGTAGTATAACCACGCTCGATATCATCCTTTAGGATAGACCAATATTTCTCCTTCTTGGTCATCTCTGACTTTGCAATTTTAAACATGTCGTTTGTAGTCTTTGCAATATCCATCTGTTGTAGGGGCGACAAATTTGTTTGATATGATTTGACAATTTCGATTTTTGGTTTGTATTTATTTAGGGTAAGTTTCTGAGGCCTTTTTTACTAACTTTTCGTCTATCACCCCTATATGTTTTTTCAAAGAATCTGCTGTGATAGCCATAGCATCGTGTAATCCTAGTAACTCTATATCATCGATCGTGGTGTTTTCTATCAACATTTGAATTATTTGGTCATCTGATAAGATCTTGGTTGGAATAGGTTTAGGTTTTGGTAGTTCTAATAATAGATTCAAATAAAAACACTCCATTCCGTTTCTATAAGTAGTGTTGGTAGCTTCGAAATATCCAGAACGGGGCAAAAGTATCTCTCCTTCAGTGGGGTTGACAGACAATTCTTCTACGGGTAATACCTTGGCTCCCACGGGAACTTTTATGATTAGAACGCAACATTGTTTTTTGTCACTGGCAAATGTGAGAGCGGTATCATAATCGTACGAAGTGGAGATGAATCCTGATAATACTCCAAATTCATGTTTGGTGGTGACACCTCGGTAAACTACAAACTCTTCTTCTATGGGAGGAATATCTCTAAAAATAGAGTCCAAATCTTCTAGTATGTCTTGACACTTTTTGGTCAAAGTAGTTTTGTTGAGCAACCCCTCGTTTATAGGTCCGAATGCCTCTCCCGTATATTTTTTCACAGAGGTAACTTTTCTTCCTCCAGTCGAGATTAAACTCTTGACAAATCTATATTGCTTTTTCAATTTAGATCTAACACTCATTACTCATAAGTCAAAAAATTGACTTTTGTTATTTGACTTATTTTTTAGTATACGTTTGTGCGATGAGAAAAAAATGGTCGGCTACCTTTGAAGGGGATATTGTAATTTTTGTTCAAGGGAATAATATGTTGAAGGTTAATTCATCTCGTCTTCCTGATGATATTATAAAAGATCTTCGTCGACGAAGGCCTCCATGTGGAGGTTGTATGGATCTTCCAATACACGGATATCAAGGATCTAAAAGTTCTTGGTGTAATTTTTCTAAATGTATCGCCAATCTTTATGTACATGGAATAAAATGGACCAATATCGAGAAACCGAACAAATACATGATTGTGGTCAACAAAGTTCTCCTTGATAAATATCGCCAAAATGCTGAACAATCTTTTTATTTTATAAAGTGTCTGCCAGATAAACTACAGAAAAAAGTAAAAAAGATTCAGGAACATGTGATTCTTGAGGCGCCAAAGGAATGGCCAGGAGACTATCCATATTACGTAGGATATGTTCCTGATGATATCAAAGACGATCTAGACAGACTTGTGTCACTCTCTGGTGTATCTGGTGATAGTTTCTTTGTGGATGATTCGCATGTGTGTTACACATATTCGATCAGGCAGATTAAAAATAACATGGCGTGAGGGACTTCCAACCCGACCATGGGTCGGAGTCGCTTTTCGAAGAAAAGTCAAAAGTTCTTGGTTCGGCTAGATATAAAAGTGATATAAATTATGTTCGTTGACATATGTATGGGCTATACATGGATGACAAATTCTACATTACAACAGCCATAAACTATACCAATGGATCTCCTCATCTAGGTCATGCCTATGAAATTATAATAGCAGATTGCATCGCCCGTTATCATCGTGCTATGAGAAGGGACGTATTCTTTTTGACAGGTTCAGATGAGCACGGTCAAAAAATAGAAGAGACTGCTACATCTCAAAAACTTCTCCCCGTGGAGCTGTGTGACAAGTATGTCTTAGAGTTTCAGAAGATGAATGCAAAACTCTCTGTATCTAATAATTCATATATTAGAACCACAGATCCAAAGCATGAGTCCATGGCTAAACTATTATGGAAGAAAGTTGCCGCATCCGGAGACATCTATCTTGGAGAGTACAAAGGGTGGTACTCCAAGAGAGAAGAACGTTTTTTAACAGAGACTGAAGCTTCAGCTGCAAACTACATGGACGGATCAAAACCTCTGACGATGACCACCGAGCCATCCTATTTTTTCAGATTAAGTAGATATCAGACACTTCTCGTGGAATATATTCAAGCACATCCAGATTTTATATTTCCTGCGGAGAGTCGCATCTCCATCCTAGAACGATTAAAAGAACCTTTGCAAGATCTTTCCATCTCTAGAACATCGTTTAGTTGGGGAATATCGATTCCTCAATCATTCGATGGAAAAGGTGTTTCGGACCCAGATCATGTAATGTACGTATGGTTTGACGCATTAGCTAATTATCTATCTGGTATAGAGTGGCCTCTTGGTGAAAATTCCAAGTTTTGGCCGGCAAATGTTCATCTGATTGGAAAAGATATCGTATGGTTTCACGCCGTAATATGGCCATGCATATTATTTTCTGCAGGATTAGATATTCCAAGACAGATTGTCTGCCATGGAATGATCAACGACCCGGCAGGCAAGAAAATGAGTAAATCATGGGGGAATGTAATGGATCCAATGGAACTACTCAAAAATTATCCTAGAGATGTGATTCGTTATTTTCTTCTTAGAGACGGATCGTTTGGCTCTGACTTTTCTTTTAATGTTGATATTTTGAGAACACGTCATGATTCTGAACTGGCGGCCAATGTAGGAAATTTAGCAATGCGTACATTTTCCATGGTAGATATTTATTGTGGCAATCAAATACCTGTAGAAGATGTAACTTCTCCTCTATTCTCTATAGAAGATCTGTCCAACGAGATTGAAAGGAAGATGGTCAAGTTTCAGATTGAGTCTGCCATAATGCTGATCTTCTCTAAATTTTCTATTCTCAACGAATGGTTGACAAAAGAAGCACCATGGTTATTAAAAGGTCAAGATGCAGTGACAAAAAGAAATAGAATAGTAAGAACTTTATTAGAGGGACTATATATCTTATCTCATTTTCTAGAGCCTTTTATGCCTTCCACCGCCTCTAGAATCTTTGGAATGATAAGAAAGTCAAAGACATACATTCCTAGAATGGTCAAACTTGGAGAGTGGAAATTCTTGACACCATGTACCAAACTTAAACTCGCCGAAAATAAACCTTTGTTTCCACGACTAGAGAGAACAAGGTTCGATAAGAAGAACAAAAAAGATGCAAATTGGTAAAGACACAAAACTTTTCGTCTATAACGAAAAGTCTAGTTTAGTAATAGTAATGTTGTGGGCCATTTTATTAGTGTTATTAGGCGTGGGTTTATTTGTTGCGTGTCTCTTGCGAAAGTGTAACACAGAACATATGACTCTATCTCCTCACGTCCCAGATATTAGAATGTGGCCATTTTACTATTATACATTGCCTTATAGATATCAACAAGGTGGGGCGTGGCCTCCTGGGATGTATACCAGGATGACACATTGGCAACCAGGGTATGATGTTCATGGACGATCTTTTGATATGAGACCTGGTATGGCATATGACCGTTGGCCCAGAGATAGATGGCTCAAACAAAACGGCTCTCATTATTTCATAGACAATGGAACACAAGAAGACAGAATATATGATTATTGGGGAGTTCGTTAACCCTTCGAAATAGAAATTTAATTCTATGTGTAACAAATAAAACTGAAATGCAATACATGTTCCCACATCAAATATCGTCCATTTCATCGGAAGATTGACGTATAGTCAATCTTCCCTTAGCTCAGTGGTATGAGCACCTGGCTGTAAACCAGGGGGTCGCTGGTTCAATCCCAGCAGGGGAGATTGAGATTTAGTAGTTTTTACTAAATCCATTAGCTCAGTTGGCAGAGCGTCAGATTTCTAATCTGAGGGTCGCGGGTTCGAGTCCCGCATGGATTAAACTCGATTTAACATATTCTGTTAAATCCATTAGCTCAATTGGTAGAGCGTCGGATTCCTAATCCGAAGGTTGCGGGTTCGAGTCCCGCATGGATTAAACTCGATTTAGTAGAAACGTACTAAATCATTAACCTCGAAGATGTAGAATTCTAAATCAATCCATTTCAAAGACCAGAGTAGGAATATTCTGAGACGAATCTATACGAATCTTTTTAACGGACCCCTGGGTAAAAGTGTCTAAATTTTGAGAATCGTACAGCACATGGTATGCTTGACCGAGAACATCGATGACTGTTTGCAATGAATTTTTACGAAACGATCTCAGTATACTGTCTTGCGCGGTTACAATTTGTCCACTATTCGTAACACAAACTTTTGGACGATTGAGTATGTAAACGTCACCCCTAAATAGAACACAATCTTTGATTGCATCCCATTTGGTGACAAAGTCCATCCCCCAAGATTCTTGCAGTCCTGCCCAGTCGAGACTTACCCACGTTTTAGATTCTCGCGGTCTCACCCAGTATGTGCTTTCATCATCGTTTCCATAGCCAGGAGCTAGAACATATTGTGAAAGGAGTTGGTTTAGATCGTGTACCACTGCAGAATAAAATCCGATGAATTGCTCTGTCATGACACTTTAAGATGGAGTATTTCCTATCAATTATCAATTTATTGGAAAATCGAAATTTGTATATAATTCAGTAGTTTGGATCGTCCGCCATGTCTCTCGAACTTATGCCCGTTGAGATTATAGAAGAATTTGGTTTAGATCTACAGGACATAGTCAACCTCCAGAGGGTATGTCAGGGTATGTATCTGTTGATAAAAGATAGAGCTCCTCGGATATTTTCATTGGTGACTTTTACAAGCAAAAAATTTAAGACAAAGAAGGAATTTCTGACTTTTGTAAAAGGAATGAGGTTTTGGATTGGATCGCTAATGAATGTCAAATTGGAAAATATAGAATATCTTCCTCTTTTTACGAGGGTTCACACCCTCAACCTCTTTCATACGGACACGCGCGATGTCTCATCTCTCGGTCATGTGCACACCCTTAATCTTTCTTTTAATCCCGTTGAAGATGTGAGTGCTCTTACCAAAGTTCACACCCTCAATCTTCGTGGTACTAATGTCATAGATGTTTCTTGTCTTGGAGAGGTCCACACACTTAATCTCTCTCATACCAAAGTCAAAGAAGTGAATGCTCTTGGTAAAGTCCATACTCTTGACCTTTGCGATACTAAAGTCGAAGATGTATCTGCCCTCCGACAAGTACATACGCTTAATCTCTCCGAGACCAAAGTCAAAGATGTTTCTCACCTCGGTAAGGTCCACATCCTTAATCTATCTAATACACAAGTGATAGATGTTTCCGCTCTCGGTAACGTACACACTCTCATTCTTTCTCATACACCAGTGATAGATGTGAATGCTCTTGGTCTAGTCCACACCCTTGATATCTATAATACATTAGTAAAAGACATCTCTCATCTTGGCAATGTTCACACTCTGAATCTTTCCTATACTGAAGTAAAAGACGTTTCTCACCTCGGAAGGGTTCACACCCTCAATCTTTCCAGCACACAGGTCAAAGACGTTTCGGCTCTTGGTAAAGTTCATACCCTTAATCTACGTGGTACTCGCGTAGAAGATGTTTCCGCGCTTGGCCAAGTCCACACATTAGATCTAAGTTATACTAGAGTGAAAGATGTTTCTTGCCTTGGAGGGGTTCATTCCCTCAATCTCACTTCTACGAATGTTGAAGATGTTTCAGCCCTCGGTGGAGTTCATACACTTAATTTATCACAAACCAAAGTAGTAAATGTCTCTGCTCTTGGTCAAGTCCACGCGCTCAATCTTTCTTGTACCCACGTTGAAGATGTTTCCCTTCTTGGAGGCGTGCACACCTTAAATCTTTTCGGCACCAAAATCAAAGATGTTTCCGCTCTTGGTAAAGTTCACAATCTCGATCTTTCTTGTACCCACGTTGAAGACATTTCCCTTCTTGGAGGCGTGCGCATCTTAAATCTTTCCGGCACAAATCAAAGATGTTTCCGCTCTTGGTAAAGTTCACAATCTCGATCTTTCTTTCGCAGAAGTGAAAAATATAACTTCTCTCAAAGTATTGAAAGTGCAGACGTAATACCTCTCGTTCGTTATCAAAATTTCTACAAGGTAGAAATTTAACGGTATTACGCGTAGCGTCAAACGAATAGTCTACTCGGTGAGAACTGTATAAAATCCCACAGACTCTGTATCAACGTTATTATTTGCGCACCAGTCGAGAAATCTCTTTTTCGTAATTTTCGAGGGAAGGGTCAACAAGTGAGATCCGTGGGTTTTTGTTACAGAGTGTTCTGTCCACCAACAAGATACAAATAGTATGCGATGAGCACCAAAATCGATAAGATAATAACCATTGGTATGAGGATTTAAATCAAAACGATGCCATGCATCTTCTTCACCGTATTTTTCCACGATATCAGGAACCATGAGATTGACCAACCATTGGAAGATCTTCATCATTTCCATATGGAAACGGAACTCCGTAAATTATATAGACGCTTGCATCATAACCCATGTTTTAGTTTACTCTACAAGTACGAGTAATATAAGTATTAGTTTTTCAAGTCTAAACCATTTTTTCCCGAGTACCTCTGAGAAATATGTGACCAAAAAAACTTTCTTGTATGTAATTGAGATGAGTGGAACCAAAAAACTAAAAGAAGGTGATTTGGTACTCGTTCCTGAAGGAATGCCTTATTTTGTTAAAAAAAGAGCCGCGCCGAAGAAAGGCTCGCGTCTATTAGCAAAAAAGAAGAAAAGATTGGCCGTGCGGCTAGAACGTGTAGAACACGAGGGTGAAGAGATATTTATCAATCCTGAAGAGGAAGCTGAGATTGACCAATGGGAAAGAGAGCTTGAACTAGAAAGAGGAGATGAAGCCGAGGACGAAGAGGAAATTGAGATTGAATATGGAGACGAACCTGAAAAAGAAGATGAGGATTCTAGCGATGAAGATGAGGAGGAAGACGAGGAAGAGCCAGAGATAAAGGGGGCAAAATATGAAGATCAAGAAGAATTGGTTTATACCAAATTTCCCATCTCTAAAGTAACGAAAGAACATGCCTCTAAATTTGGCGTTGCCATTCCCGATTATGAGATGAAACTTTTGCCCCAAAAGGTACGTAGAAGGATTCATGAAGTAGAGGTAAGATATCCCACCTATCAGTACATGATGGTAGGACCTGATGGAGAGCTCGTTCCTATCGCAAAAGAAAAAGCTCGTCCTATAAAACTTATAGGAGACGATGTGGGAGTTGGTCCCAAGGAAAGATTTTATTCTCCAACCAGAGGTATGATGGATTCTAAACAAAATCCGTATAATCCTAACTATCCATTTGGAACATACGTATCCTTTTCCGATATACCGAGTGGGGCCGAAGATGTAAAGGGGGTGGTTTTGGCCTTTTCAGAGAACAGTATAGATGTATCAGTGAAAGGAAGAATGTATACTGTAGACTATGATAATCCAACGTTGAAGGTTGCTCAACGTCCCAAAGCTCCAAGGGTCTCTCCGAAAAAAGAGATGAAGATGGAAGATTATTATGTATTGGCAAAGATACCAGAGTCTATAAGAGAGATTGTAGTTAAAACATATATTGATCTCATGAAACTTATTAGGACTCCTTTTAAACCTTCGAAAAAGACGACCCTTATAGATTCAGAGTTATTAAAATATCCTCCAGTCTCGTGGGATGAATATTATGCCAAAGAATATCAAAGTTGGGTGTATGGTAGGTACAGCAAAAGTATAAAAGATAGCTTGGATATGGTCGAGTTGAATAAAACTGCTGACCAAGTGCTGGAATATGAATCAAATGTTGATAGTTTGGTAAGTCAGATCATTGACGTTCTTCCTGATGGTCTACATTATCAAACTACAATCAATGATGTATTGGATGCTTTGAAAAAGCAAGAGGATATAACCATATTCCAAGCTCATATGATTAGATATTTAGAACAAGAAGTACGTGCAGGTGGGGGAGGTAGAGTAGAACACACCACCGAACAAATTTCTATAACAAGAACAGAGAAGGGTGAGATTCAAGAAAAATATTATCGTCCTGGAAGAGGAAAGGCTCCTATCCTTAGAAAGACACCACCTCGTATGGTGGTACCCACCACCATTGAGACTAAAGCAGTGTCCGGAAAAACGCTCGCTGCCATACTTAGGGATGGGATAGAATCATATCAGAGAACATATCCTTCAGATAAAAGTAGAACATTGGACATTGTGGTAAGAGCGGCCATACAACAAAAATTTAATGAATATGAACCTACCGTTGATGATAGACTTCAATTTGAGAATGAAAATCTTCAAACTTTAGTCGATATTCATCGTAGCGCAGAAGAAAGATATGCAGCCGAACTAAAGAAGGCCGAAGATGCTAGAAAGATAGAAAAGGAATACAAAGATCTTCTCGAGGACTACGATGCAAAGATCGAAAATGCGGTAAGACAATTCGAAAGAGTAATTTACGGCACACAAGGCGGGACTATGTTTACATATCTAAGTGCCGTATTGATGCCATACATATTTATGGATGGTCCATTGGCATCTTATGCAAAGTTTTTCAAAGCTAAATTAGCAAATGGAGATTTTGAGTTTGATGCTCTTACAGGGGCCAATCTAGCTCATTATCTTCCAGAGCTGGGAATGAATCAGGATTTGACTGGAGAGCAATGGGATGAAGCATTTGATATACTGGGTGTCATACTCAAGAACCAGGTGGATAGTCTCATAGACGTCTATATTACGATTAGCAATCCGTTCTCCAGAAAAGACTATTCTTCTACTAGATCTTCTTCGGGGTTGGCGAAGTCTTTATCTCGGCTATTGAAAGATCCTAATAATGTATGTGCCCAAGATACAGGAACTGGATTTAGACCAGTCGTTAGAGACGGTAAATATGTATATGTTCCTGGAACTAGAGATATATCCATGGAAAGAATACCCCCTGGAGAGATGACGATATGTTATTCCAAGGGCAAATTTACTTGTCATGAGATCAAATCTGTTCTTAGGGCGATCTCGCAAGACACTATACCTATAAATCCATACACAAGCGAACCATATCCGCCAGAGTTTATTGCCAAGATGAAACTAAGATATGGTGACGCAGTAAACGATCCAAACCTATGGGAAGAACCAGACGATCCTGAACCTGAAAAGATATCCAGTCCTCCTAAACGGAAGACGTCTCCTCCAAGACCCAAACCAGAAGAAGAACCTGAAAAGAAGGTCTATGTTCGCCACAAACCTCCTAAAAAAGCCAAAGGTAAGATAGAAAAGATTGGACTCGTCGGAACTTACTTTGATATCCTTGGTCTATTCGAATCTTCGTTCCAAGTATGGCCCAAGGACGCCAGTGGTAAATTGAAGGATGAACCAAATAATTACGAATTTACAACAGAACTTGATGACGAAGATATCAACGTTGTAGTTTTTGGTGTAGATTCTACGGATGTCAATAGTCTAGATGATATTGATTTCTCAGTTGTACCAGAAGGTGCATTTGTCTATGTACTTGGTATAGATGCGATTGGAGTCAAATCTCTAGATAGAACAAAATTTACTCGTAAAGTCAAGAAAGTAATGCCAGATATTCAACACATTTTCTACGTTGATACTTCTTCTGATGATGATTTGATCGCTGGTCTGACCAATGTTGCGATAGATGTAGAAGCGCTCAAGATTTAGTCCAAGTAAAATATTTTAGTACTATAGTCATGACACTTCTAACTATATTGATTATCGGCGCACTATTGGCGGTATTATTCCTTATCTTCAGAGATAAGAGAGAGGGATATGGACAGATGCGTAGTATCAAGAAGATACCCTTCTCTGATTGCGCCAGGATATGCAATCAATACTATAGAAAGTGCATTGAAGATGATCCAGATAGAGGCCAATCTGGATGGTGCGAAGCTCGATTTGGAGATGCTTGTCGATCGGAGTGTTATTATTCCAATTATCATAGAACCAGATGAGAACGTTTTTCGTTGTATAACGAAAAACTTACTTAATTTTTCTCCAAACGTTGACTTATAGCATACTCTCTTCTACGATATGGATCATATTCTCCTCCCCCCATGTAAAATCCTTCTAATCTTCCACTAGCTCTATCTAGTTGATCACGTTCTATGAATTTAGAGAGCACTGGATCTCTGCTCATAAAATGGGGCTGAGATGACATACGAATGTGAGGATGTACTTGATTTACTTCGGGATACATGTGCAATGGTAACGTCCTAGATATCACTCCATTACAAGCATAAATGGGATTAGAAAGACCATTGTTGCATCTTCTCTCTGTGGTGTCTTTTTCAGGAAACATATATTGATCGACCAGAGCGATACGAGTTTCGCAGAATGGCAGGTGTCTCCTATAATGATCACGTTCCACTGACATACTATTATATTACAGCAAAAAAGATATCAAAAATGTCCGCTACCACTAGAATTTTTCGTCTTGATCAAGACGAAAAATAATTGAAAATTAACCCAATCTATCATAGCCACGAACAGTGACCATTCCATCACCTCCAGCTATGGGATAACCGGCCCCGCTCGTTCCAAATACTGCTTGATTGCCAATATAAGCTCTTGCGCACATATGCGGAGCACCAGTATCATCAGAGCATTCGTCAATCTTAAGGTACGTGTGATTCTTTCTTACCGCGGGAGAAACGCCTCCGATATTGTACGAACACAAACTTCCACAACTACGATCCAACTCTATCGTGTATTGATTGTTTGAATCTATAGTTAGAGGTTGATGTGATTGCGACAAATGAAAACGACCATAGTGTTGATTTGAAGGTTCCCCAGCACTATATCGCGTATACATACTATTCCACCAAGGATCGGGTAAAGAGCCACGGATAGTTGTCATGCTAGATATAGACAATAAAAAAATTATGGCCAGAAAATTATCGCCCCCATGCTCCATCAGTGACAGTATGATATTTAGTCCATTCGAATAAATTAGGCATTGGTAAAGGCGTCGCAGAATATTCTCTAACTTCATGAGGACTACGATGGGTGAGGGGATATAATTTGAATCCATATGTTCTACGAGTCCCATTTTGATAATCCATCGATGTATCTATATCATACATTGTAAAAGGAGCGGGAATAACCATTCTATTGGGAGGATAATACCATGGTCCTTCGTATTGTTTCTTGAGAGAGTTGGGCCCTAGGATGGTCTTCCTCATGGGAAAATCAACTGGTAGAGTCTCATATTCTACATTATTGATGCACCCTCCAGAGTACGATGGTGCGGGTGGATATATTCTTTCCAATCTCCTACTTTCATCATAATCAAAATTTACAGATGGATGACTCAGTCTGCACTTCATTAACAAACCTCAAGATAAAGTTGAAAAATTAATGGATCCGTATCATAGTTTTCGAAAACGTTAAAACGATAACACTTTTTCGGCGAGTTTATTAACATGGTTGAGGTATCGAATGCAGTTGCCCTCGTAATTATAGCCTTGGTCGTTCTTGGACTTTTCCTTTGGGGAGGATGTTCCAAAAAAGATAACTTCACCAGAACTTGTTTGACAGCGGATACAAACTGTCAGTTTGTTCGCACTCCGGTGGATTACATCTACAAGACCATGACTTCTATTCCCCCAAAGGTTGGAAAGGATTATCCTCATCTAATGGCCGACCGTACTGATGAGCTACAACCTTTGGACCAAAGCCCTGGCATAGAACTCGTCAAAGATGAAAATAAGTTGTGGAACCCTGACAAACTGTGGAAACAATATGAAAATACCTGGTGTGGATGTGGTAATGGAAAACCGTACATTGTCAATGACGAAAAGACCAGATTCTCTTTGACTGATGTCGGTAATGAATGGGCTCACCGCATCCTCAATGCGCAGCAACATCCTGCCCACTCTTACGGCCCGCCTGTACCTGCAGAGGATAGAGCTCTCACGGAACTTGATTACGTAATGCCGGAAGATTTTGACAGATTGTATGGAGGATCAGGATACCTACCAGACAATATTGGATACTCATAAATGTGGTGAAGAGTTTTGTTCCTGTATGGAACAAAACCTAAAAATTGACATGATATTTTTGATATAGACAATACTATGCCCCTGAACTCTGTATATGGAACAACCCACCGTATGGATTGTATCTGAGGAATCGTCTCTCACTGAACAGATCACGTACAAGGTCTGTCATACATATGAACGCGCCCGAGAAATTATGTTGACCAAGGCCAGGGAAGCATACGAACTTGCCAAACAACATGAGAGGGCTATCAACGAAGCAGACGCAGGCTACATTCAAGTTGATGGAGAATGGAAGATTCGATATGACACTGTTCATACAGAATACATTGCAAGAGAACGCATTCGTCTCAATCAATTCGAACGTTCGCCTGAAACAAAATATAAGACTCCTCTGTCCATTTTGAAGATGACGCAAGCGACTATAGAATAAAAGGCGTTCGGAGAAATATTTAAATTCGACTAAGTCGAATTTAGTTTTTAGTTGCTAGTAATTAATGGCCTATGAATTATCACTGGGTGGGATAAGATTTCCCAATGAGATGTTGATTGGAATATTTTTAGATGTAGACGAGACAGATATTTTGAGATGTAGATTGGTATGCAAAAAGTGGTCAGAAATTGCAAGAGATCGCTATCTCATCTACTACTTTAGATGTAAAGATATTCCTCTTACCCAATCTCTACTCGAGTCGTGCGAAAAGAATAACGTACTATCATTTAGTATAGGGGTAAATGTGTATTGCGCGTTTGATGTAAACTCTCCCAAAAAGTTTAGTAGAGCTGGTGATACCCACGATCTGTGGGTAAAATGTATGGTAGCCGCAGCCAAAGGAGGATCCATGGATGTATTACGGAAAGTTCTTAGTTATGGTCCTACCACTGGTTTTGATGAAGCAATTATACTCGCACGCAGATACGGCCATGACAAATGCGCTAGTCTTATACTTGAAGAAAAACAATGTATAGTCAATCCGGGAAGTTACCAAAATGAAATTTTCACGAATCTGCAAACTAAATTACGGGATTACGCGTAGTGTAATCCCGTTAAAATTTCTATCTCTTCAAGGTAGAAATTAAATTAAGATAATACGGGGTAGAAAATTGATATATAAATGTCACGTTCATCCTAAACGATGCTTCTATGGAAATTTGTGCGCTAAAAATTTTTGATCTGATTTCAAGTGTTGATGAAAATCAAGACGAAGTATGCGAAATGTTGAGGGATGAAAATGAGAAGATGTCTCTCAAAGAACTTCAAGTAATGGTCAATTTTCAACGGCCTGTCTCTTCTGGAGCAGAGACCATGTTGATGTGGGCTGTTTGGCGACTCAAAGCACGCGTCGTCGAAAAGCTTTTGGAGTACGGAGCAGATCCCACATTTATGAACGAAATGGGTAATGGTGTATCCACATACTGGGAAACAAATCTAGTTAGCAAAAATCAAGATGTGGCATCAGAGATTGCAAAGATGTTACATGACGCTGATGCAGATTTGTTATGTTCGCGCGGTTTTAGTATGTCCATTGTCCAAAAAGCGCAAGAGTATGGTCTTACCAAGTTACAAGAGGCCATTGAGAAATTGGACCCTCTATATGCATCGTATCGATATAGCGATCTGAATGATCCAGACGAAAACAATTGATACAAGTCTCATCTTTTTGCGTCACGCAAAAAGAATTCTTTCTAACGTTGCACATCTTTGTTTTCCTTATCGGGAGGAGGTCTTGTAAACATATACTGTAAACAAAAGATGGCTAAAAATGTAATGGTTATAGCGACGCCTACCAGGGCACTTGAACTATTTTCAAAGTATCTGCTAACCAATCCCTTGATCCATTCTATCCATAGAGATGCAGCTACCAAGGACAAAATAGTTGTTACCACAACTTCTGTGAAGAACTTTGCATCTTTTGTAGGGGGCATTCTGCTCTATTACAATAAAAGTGTCTTGGCGAAAATTGAAATCAGAATATAATTTATATGAAAACACCGATCACCCAATGTCTTTTGAGCTGTTGCCTCTAGAGATAATAGAGACACTAGAACTAGAATTATTGGATGTCATCAACCTCCAGAGTCTCTCTAGGAGTATGTATGTGTTTATAAAAGAGAGACCCCCGAGAATCTTTTCCGTGGTAACCTTTAGAGAAGAGATGAAGTCTTGGATAAACGTATTAATGAATATCAAGTCAAAAAGCATTGAAAATTTGTCCCTTTTTGCCAGAACCCACACTCTTGATCTTTCCTATACTAAAGTCAAAGATGTTTCTCACCTCGGAAAGGTTCACACCCTCAATCTTTCTTATACCAAAGTTAAAGATGTTTCCCATCTTGGACGCCTACATACGCTTAATCTTCATTGTACAAAGGTAAAAGATGTTTCTGCTCTCGCACATCTACATACCCTTGATCTTTCTTGGACTAAAGTAGAAGATGTGTCTGCTCTTGGTAATGTTCATACACTTAATCTTTGGGGTAACAGAATCAAAGATGTGAGTGCTCTTGGTAATGTGCATACTCTCAATCTCTCCTATACTGACGTTGAAGATGTCTCTGCCCTTGGTAAAGTCCACACCCTTAATCTTACTCAGACGTTAGTACAAAATGTGTCCACTCTTTGTCGCGTCCATACTCTTAATTTATCATTCACTATTGTGAAAGATGTTTCTGCTCTTGGTAAAGTTCACACCCTTAATCTTTCCCGTACAAAAGTAAAAGACGTTTCAGCTCTTGGTCTCGTGCATACCCTTGATATTTTCGTTACTCGAGTAGAAGACTTTTCTGCTCTTGGTCAAATTCATACGCTTAATCTCTCCTATACCAAAATTACAGACGTTTCCGCCCTTGGCCGTGTCCACACGCTCGATCTTTCTTTTACCAGAGTCAAAGATGTGTCTGCTCTCGGTAACGTACACACTCTTGATATATCACGTACTTTGGTCACAGATGTGAGTGCTCTTGGTAAAGTTCATACCCTTGATATATCAGGTACTTTGGTCACAGATGTGAGTGCTCTTGATAAAGTTTGTGTGCTTAATTACGACACTTGATTGAAACAATTTAGTATATGTTTTTGAATTTTGATTCAAAAACTAAATTAAGGTATTACGCTACGCGTAATACCGTTTAAATTTCTATCTCTTCGAGATAGAAATTTAAGTCTCAATAATCGAAATCGTCTGTCCACTCGTCTGATTCTGAATCATTTCCATATCTTACGTCATCATCGTCGTCGCTGAACGGTTCATATTCAATCACGACTTCCTCTTCGTTCTGAAAGCTGACAAAATCTTCTTCGATTTGGGTGGGATCGTTCCACAGAAATGTCAGAGATATAACCTCCTGTCTTCCTGGAAGACAATCCTTGAATATACGAGGATCTTGACCTGGAAGATTATGCATGAGATGAAACTGTTTAGAACATTTTTCAAATATGGTGTCCATATTTTCGCCTAGACCATATTGAAGACTATTATGACTACAAGGCATGGAACATCTTGCGCGAAAGCTTCCAAAGACTCCGTTTGTCACATAAGAATTGCTTATGATATGCATTACGATCTCTGGTGTCACTATAACAACACTACTATATAGATCTTCCTCTTGTTTACCCTTGTCCATCTAAGGAATAGGCGATCATTTATGTATAGCCATGTCTAAATTTCGATTTTCTGATAGGGAGTCGTTATTTCTAGACTATTACCAATGTGAAAAATGCTCAAGGTCATATTCAATGTTAAGCCATTGAACTTTATCAAGAGCACTTATGTCTTTTACTTTGGTATTGAACAGATTAAGAATGAAAACTCTTCCAAGAGCAGAAACATCTTCAACATTGGTATAGGAAAGATTAAGAGCATGAACTTGTCCAAGGGCAGAGACATCTACTACCCTGCTACCAGAGAGATCGAGAGTGTGAACTTTACCAAGAGCACTCACATCTTCAACCTGGGTACAGGACAAGTCAAGTGTATGAACTTTTCCAAGGGAAGAGACATCTATTACATTGCTACAGGAAAGATTAAGGGTGTGAACTTGTTCAAGGTATGAAACACCTTGTATATTTGTACGCGCGAGACTAAGGGTATGAACTTTACCAAGAGCAGAGACATCGTTGACTAAAGTACAAGAAAGATCAAGAGTATGAACATTACCAAGGTGAGAAACGTCTCGTATTCCAGTACAATAAAGATTAAGGTCATAGACTCTATCAAGATTCGAGATATTTGTAACGCAAGAACAGGAAAGATTAAGTGTATGGACATTACCAAGTAACGAAGCATCTTCGACTCGAGTAAAAGAAAGATTAAGAGTATGAACTCGACTAAGAGCAGACACATCTTCGACTTCAGTATAAGAGAGATTGAGAGTATGTACATTACCAAGCGCATTCACATCTTCGACCTCGGTATGACAAAGATTAAGAGTATGGACTTTACCAAGCGCAGAGACGTCTTTGACTTGAGTATAGGAGAGGTCAAGTGTATGGATGTGGCCAAGAGCAGAGACGTCTTCTACTCCTATACCAGAAAGATTGAGAGAATATACTCTAGAAAAAACGGATAGATCTTTAAGACGTTCTAACTTAACATTCATTAATCCGCGAATCCAAGACTCCATCCCTTTCCTAAAGGTAACCAAAGGAAAAATACGAGGAACCCTCTCTTTTATCATCTCGTACATATGTCTGGAAGTTCGTTGAATGCTGACTATGTCACATAGATC
>Ga0247796_1000058_pt1 | contig 17316 bp, 17 predicted proteins | sample UWRJS166409R6_FD_179941 | JGI IMG/M metagenome (GOLD analysis project Ga0247796, IMG submission 179941) | Soil microbial communities from Arlington Agricultural Research Station in Wisconsin, United States - UWRJ-S166-409R-6 | ecosystem: Environmental > Terrestrial > Soil > Agricultural land...
AATCGCTCGGATTTTTCTGACGATCAGTCCCAGTTCGGCGACCAGGTCCAGTCGACGATGCGGCCGCCGCGGCGAGCAAGCCCGGCGATCTCGCGCATCTCGGCATCGCTCAACTCGAAATCAAACAGCGCAAAATTCTCCTCCAGCCGCTCGACCTTGCTGGTGCGCGGAATGACGACAATCCCCTGCTGCACCAGCCAGCGGAGGCTGATCTGCGCCGCCGACTTTCCATGCACCTTGCCGATTTTCTCCAACAGCTTGTCGCCTTTGGCGCCGCCACGTGCGATCGGGCTGTAGGCAACGACGGCCATCTTGTGCTTGCGGCACGCGGCAACGACTTTGTCCTGGTTCAGGAACGGATGGCATTCGACCTGGTCGCAGACCAGGGGTTCGCTCGAAATCCTGTTGGCCTCTTCGAGCAGCGCCACGGTGAAATTCGATACGCCAATCTGCCGCGCATAACCTTCCCGCTTCATCTTGGCCATGGCACCGAGCGTTTCCGCGAGCGGAACGCGCGGATTCGGCCAGTGAATCAACAGCAGATCGATCACGTCGAAACGCAGCCGCGCCAGGCTTTCCTTCACCGAACGTTCGAGATCATGCGGCGCCAGCAGCGTGGGCTGCACCTTGGTCGTGACCATGACCTCGGATCGCAGGCCGGACGCGCGCACGCCCTCGCCCACCTCACGCTCGTTGTCATACATCTGCGCCGTGTCGATATGCCGGTAGCCGATGCGGATGGCCTGCTCGGTCAGCCGCGCGCAGTCGCGGCCGCGCAGGGCCCACGTCCCGAGACCGACAATCGGGATCTTGAAACCTTTCCCCTCGACAGATTGCATGCTTTGCTACTTGCCCTCGGCATCGTCGGCAAAGCCTCGAAGGAACAGTGCCCGCCGGCCGGTCTCGCGACTCTGGCAAGCCGCGATCATCGTATTCGCCATGCTACCTTCGAAATAGTCATAGATGAAGCCGCAGCTTTTGTCGCGTGACGCGATCCAGGCGCGCTGCATCTCACGCATCTTGCGCACCTGCTTGTCCTCGAGTTTTGCGCGCAGGCGGCGGAAACTGTCATTGAGGATGCTGTCCCAGACGAGCCTCTCGCGTTCGTAGCACGCCATGATCTCCGACGGTGGCATTGCCATCTCGTCCTTGATGCACGGCTCCGATACGGTACCAATGCAATTTTCCCACGCCCAGCTCCGGCCGGTCTTGGCCTTGATGCATTCCTGAAGTGCTGCGGCGTCGCGGGGATCCGGCTTGTCGTCCTCTGCCTTGGCCGGCAATGCAGCCAGAAGGCAAAAGACGACGGATGCAACGCCGCTCCGTCTCACGGCGTATCCCATTTCGGTGCGTGCGGCGGGTTGACCACGCGCATATTGTTTGCGTTGAGCTTCTTGAGTTCCGCCATCTCTGCGTCCGAAAGCTTGAAGTCAAACACCTCGATGTTCTGCTTCAGGTGGTCGGGCGTCGCGGTGCGCGGGATCGAGCAGACGCCCATTTGCACCAGATAACGGAGCGATACCTGCGCGGCACTCTTGCCGTGCGCCTTGCCGATGCGCTCGAGCACGTCGGCGCCGGGCACCTTCCCGCGCGCGATCGGGCAATAGGCAACCACCGCCATGCCATGCTTCTTGCAGGCAGCGAGCACCTTGTCCTGGTTGATGAAGGGATGCATCTCAATCTGATTGCAGACGAGCGGCTCCGACGTCACCGCCCAGGCCTCGTCTAGCATCGTCGTCGTGAAATTGGCGACGCCGACATGCTTGGCCTTGCCTTCCTTCTTCGCCTTGCAGAGCGCGCCGACTGAAAGCTTGAGGGGAATTTCAGGGTTATTCCAGTGGATCAGCAGGAGATCGACGTAAGGAAGCTTGAGGTTGGCGAGACTTTGCTCGAGCACTTTGGCAAATGCATCGGGCATCAGGTCGCCCTGCCTGACCTTGGTGCAGATGAAGACGTCCTCACGCTTTGTCCCGGCCTGGCGCAGGCCTTCGCCGTTTTCTGTTTCGTTGCCGTAGAACGCCGCGGTGTCGAGATGCCGATAGCCGGTTTGCAGGGCCGTTTTGACCGCCTGGACACAGACGTCGTCTTTCAAGGTCATAGTCCCAAGTCCAATGGTCGGAATGCGGGCGCCATGAGCGTCAACCACTTGCATCACAATCTCCTTGCAACAACGTTAGGTGAGAGGTCGGCGGAAGGGCGTGCAGAATGCCCTGCCGCCATCGCGGTGCCAACGGGGATTCCCGTGGCGGCGTCAAACACCTGCGTCGAAAGATCACGCAAAATTTCCACCTTAAGCATTACCTGTCGGCACAAGCTTTTCGGCAAGGTTCTTACATTGGAATAATTCGAGAGTAAAAGAAAGTTATTGCATGATCAGCATTTATTGCGTTTCTGAAGATCACCATTTGCAGCGAGGATCAAATGCGCAAAATACTGTTTCTTGTTGGATTAGCGGGGCTGCTCGTCGTGGGGACTACAAGCGCCCACGCGCAGAACTATGTACTGACCATCAAGGATCACCGTTTCACCCCGACCGAGATCAAAATCCCGGCCAACAAACGGGTGGAGATTACGGTCGTCAACGACGATCCGACGCCCGAGGAATTTGAAAGCAAAGAGATGAAAGTCGAGAAAGTGATCCCCGGTAAGTCAAAAGGTGTGGTGCGGGTCGGTCCGCTCAAGCCGGGCCGCTATCCCTTCTTCGGCGAATTTCACGAAGCCACCGCAAAGGGCACGCTCATCGCGGAATAAATCATGCTCGGTGCACTCCTCATCGTTTTTCGTGAAGTTCTCGAAGCCGGGCTGATTGTCGGCATCGTGATGGCGGCAACGCGTGGCGTTCCAGGCCGCGGCCGCTGGATCACGATCGGCATCGCGGCCGGCGTGCTTGGCGCCGGAGTCGTCGCCATGTTTGCCGGCGTCATTTCGGAAGCCTTCCAGGGCTCCGGTCAGGAGCTGTTCAACGCCAGCGTGCTCGGCATCGCGGTCGTCATGTTGATGTGGCACAATGCCTGGATGGCACGCCATGGCCGCGAGATCGCCGACGAAATGCGGCGCGTGGGCACGGCAGTGAGTGAAGGCAGCAAGCCGCTCACAGCACTGGCTGTCGTCATCGGCCTCGCTGTGCTGCGCGAGGGCTCCGAAGTCGTCCTGTTCCTCTACGGCATCATGGCTCAGGGAACGTCCGGCTCTGCTCTTCTTGCCGGCGGCGTACTCGGCATCGCGGCCGGCGCGGCTTTCACCGCTTTGACCTATTTCGGTCTGCTGGCGATTCCGAACCGTCACATCTTCTCGGTCACCAGCTGGCTGATCGCGCTGCTTGCGGCAGGCATGGCCGCACAGTCGGTGCAGTTCCTCAACAGCGCCGGCCTTGTCGAATCGCTCGATCAGACTGTGTGGGACACGTCGTGGCTTCTGTCTGAAGGAAGCATCCTCGGGCGCCTTCTGCATATCCTGGTCGGCTACACGGAACGGCCGACGGAGATGCAGCTCCTCGTTTACGTCGCAATCCTCATAGCGATGTACGTATTGATGCGGATTGCACGTCCGTCGCCGCGCAATCCGATGCCCGCTGCCGCGGAGTGAGCGTCAGCGGCGCCGCCCCAATGTGGCGAAGGCAACGTCCGGCGCCTGATCGATCAGTTTGAGCAGCGCTCGCGCTGGTCCGCGCGGCTGACGCTTGCCCTGCTCCCAGTTGCGCACGGTCTCGATCGGGACTTCGATCTTTTCAGCGAAAGCAGCCTGCGTCAGCCCGCAGCGCGCGCGCACCTGGCGCACGAAATCTGCCGGGTTGCTGTGATCGACCGTCCGTTCGCTGCCGTCCGGCAGGATTTCGACGATCCGTCCGTCGGCCTTCAGCCGCACCCGCATCATGGCCCGCGACCCCTCCACTGGTGGTGTCGGCCAATGCACTAGCTGATTCGGGACGGAGAAAAGTTAATGCCCGCGCCTAGCGCGTCTTCTCGAAGATCTCACGCCCGATCAGCATACGGCGGATCTCGGACGTCCCTGCCCCGATCTCGTAAAGCTTCGCATCGCGCAACAGGCGGCCGGTCGGATAGTCGTTGATGTATCCATTGCCGCCCAGGCACTGGATCGCCTCCAGCGCCATCCAGGTCGCGCGCTCGGCGGCATAGAGAATGGCGCCGGCGGCATCCTCACGCGTCGTGCGACCGTCATCACAGGCGCGCGCGACCGTGTACACGTAGGCCTTGGCGGCATTCATCGTGACATACATGTCGGCGAGTTTGGCCTGCACCAGCTGGAACCGCCCGATCGCCTGACCGAACTGCTGGCGCTCATGCACATAGGGAATCACGACGTCCAGACAGGCCTGCATGATCCCGAGCGGGCCGGCTGCAAGAACCACCCGCTCATAGTCGAGGCCGGACATCAGGACGTTGACGCCGTTGCCGACCGCGCCGAGCATGTTTTCCTCCGGCACCTCGCAGTCGGTGAACACCAGTTCGCTGGTGTCGGAGCCGCGCATGCCGAGCTTGTCGAGCTTCTGCGCGGGCGCGAAACCCTTGAAACCTTTTTCAACGATGAACGCGGTGATGCCGCGCGCGCCAGCGGTGCGGTCGGTCTTGGCATAGATCACCATTGTGTCCGCTACCGGCCCGTTGGTGATCCACATCTTGGAGCCATTGAGCACGTAGCGGTCGCCCTTCTTGTCGGCGCGCGTGCGCATCGACACGACGTCGGAACCCGCCCCCGGCTCAGACATGGCCAGGGCGCCGACATGCTCGCCCGATATCAGTTTCGGCAGATATTTGCGCTTTTGCTGTTCACTGCCATTGCGCCGGAGCTGGTTCACGCAAAGATTGGAATGGGCGCCATATGACAGCCCAACGGCAGCGCTGGCGCGGGAGATTTCCTCCATTGCCACGCAATGCTCGAGATAGCCGAGACCGGAGCCTCCATATTCTTCCTCGACCGTTATGCCGTGAAGGCCGAGCGCCCCGATCTCCGGCCACAGGTCGCGCGGAAAGGCATTATCGCGGTCGATCGCGTCGGCGCGCGGCGCGATACGATCCTGCGCGAAGCCGTTTACGGATTTCCGCAGCATGTCGACGTCGGGCCCAAGCCCGAAATCAAAACCCGCCCATGCGTTGGGAATCATGCGCCGCCTCCGCTCGCGCGCCCGAACTGGCGCCGTCGGCGACTTTATAAGCTGTTCGTCACGCTGTCAGCGCCTCGCCCGACGCCGGTCTGGGCATGCCGTCCTGCCGGGCCTTTTCCAGCAGTGCATCGATTGCACGCGCCGGCGCAGGCTTGGCAAAGAGGAAGCCCTGCATCTCGTCGCAGCCGGCAAGCCGCAGCAGAACGCGCTGGTGCTCGGTTTCGACGCCCTCGACGAGCACCGACAGACCAAGCGCGCGGCCAAGCGCCACCATCGCCTGGATGATGACGCTGCCATTGGCGGAACGGCCGAGCGCGGCCACGAAGCTCTGATCAATCTTGATCTTGTCGAGCGGAAACCGCTGCAGGTATCCGAGATTGGAATAGCCGGAGCCGAAATCGTCAAGCGCAACACGCACGCCGAGCTCGTGCAGATCCTTGATGCGCTTGACCATCTCGTCAGGGTTGTCGATGAGCACGCCTTCGGTAATTTCCAGCACCAGCCGGCTGGGCGACACGCTGCATTCGGCCAGCGCCGATCGCACCAACTCGACGATAGTGCCGTCGCGCACCTGCAGCGGCGACAGGTTCACCGCAATGTAAAGATCCTCGGGCCATCGCTTGGCCTCGTGCAATGCGCGGCGCAGAACGAATGCGCCGATCGTGCCCATCAATCCCATCTGCTCAGCGACCGGAATGAACGTCGCCGGCGGGATCGAGCCGCGCGTTGCGTGGTTCCAGCGCAGCAAAGCCTCGACTCCGACCATGCGTCCACCTTGCGACGACACGATGGGCTGATAGTGCAGATCGAGATCGTTTGCGCTGATTGCCCGCGGAAGCTCGCGATGGATGAATTTTTGATCGGTGGAAATGGTGTCGATGGCGACATCGAACGCGACGATCGCGCCTGGCCCGCGTTTCGCTGCGGCACGCAACGCAAGGTCGGCGCGGCGCGTCAGCTCACCGCGGGTCGCGGCGTGACGAGGCGCCTGGGCAAAGCCCGCATGTGCGCTCACCCGCACGACTGTGTCGACCCAATGGGGACGCGCGATGACGTCGATCGCGGCGCGAACGACGGCCTCGGCGTCGGCATCGTGGACCGCGGTCATCGCAATCGCGAATTTATCGCCGGCAATGCGCCCACAAGTCACGCCCGCGGGCAGCGCCTCCCTTATCCGGCCGGCAACTGCAACGATAAGCTCATCGCTGCCAAGGACGCCGTGCGTCGCGGTGACATCATCTATGCCATCCAACTCGATCAGTGCAAAGGTCGTGCACTCATGGTCGGCGCGTTCTGCAAGAGAAAGATCCAGAAGCTCCAATGTCTTGGCGTGATTGGGCAGCCCGGTCAGCTTGTCTTCATCGGCGGCGCGCGCGGCCTCCACCTCGCTCGCCGCAAGCTCCCGTTGGGCCCGCTTGAGCTGCCAGAGCGACAATGCCGCAAAGCCGAATACGACGACGGCGACGGCTGCGAAAAACGCCGCGAGCCGCCCCATGACCTGAGTCATCGGACGGTTTTTGTCCCACGTAAAAAATCCGGTAATTCGGCCGGCGGAATCCATCACCGGTTGCGCTTCGCGGTCGCGCGTGGGGCTGCTTTCAAATTTCAGGTTTTTCAGTCCGGGGATCTGCCCTGCCATCCGCAACAGCCGCGGATCAATTGCCGCAGAACGGTCGAGCGTCGGGCGGAATTCTACAATGGCACTGCGCAACGCTGCGTGCTGGCTGAGCGACAGTCGCTCGTCGTTATGGCGTGCCAAACCGAAACCGACGGCGGCGATCACGAACATGCCCGCAACGGCGACAAATGAAAGCACGCCGATCAGCCGCGAAGCCGACAGGATCCACTTTGCCGGCGTCGGCCGCGTGAACTCCAATGACGGCGCATCGGGACGTTTCGTCCAGGCGGGCAGCCAGCCGCGGGGGCGCGAGCCCGCTGGTTCAGCATTGGTTTCGTGCACCGGGAGCGCTCCCAGCCTGCGATGCGGCGTGGGGTATAGGGTTACGGTGCGGCCTTTAAACGTTGGTCAGCAAACAAGGTGAACAAGGTGTAACCGGGGCTTCAAAACCCCTCACCTGAGGCCGAACCACAGCGTGGCAATGCCGAGAAACGAGAAGAATCCGACGACGTCCGTCACTGTGGTGACAAAGGGGCTCGATGCCACCGCCGGATCGAATTTGAGCCGATTCAGCACGAGTGGAATGAGGATTCCGCCAAGCGCGGCGGCAACCAGATTGCAGATCATGGCAAGACCGATCACCAGTCCCAGGCCCGGCACCCTGAACCAGACATAAGCCGCCACCCCGGTGATGATGGCGAAGGCGATGCCGTTGAGAATGCCGACCATGAGCTCGCGCGTGATCACGCGCCACGCATTTGCGTCGCTCAGGTCGCGGGTTGCTAGCGCACGCACGGCGACGGTCATCGTCTGCGTCGTCGCATTACCGCCCTGGCTCGCCACGATCGGCGCCAGGACCGCCAAGGCGACCATTTTCTGCAACTGGCCTTCGAACAGGCCGAGCACCGAAGACGCTAGAAAAGCAGTGGCAAGATTGACCAGCAGCCAGTTGAAGCGTCCGCGCGCAATCTTCCAGACCGAATCCGACAGTTCTTCGTCGCGCACGCCACCCAGCGCCTTGATATCTTCTTCCGCCTCCTCTTCGATGACATCGGCGACGTCGTCGAAGGTGATGATGCCAACCAGCCGGTCCTCGGCATCGACCACCGGTGCTGCCACGAGGTCGTAGCGCTGAAACATGCGCGCGACTTCTTCCTGATCTTCGTTGGCGCGGATCCGGCGGCGTTCAGGCTCCATGAGTTCTGAGATCGGCACGGGACGCTTGCTGCGCAACAGGCGATCGAGCGGACCGCACCGCGGAAGCGACCGCCCTCGTCAGTGACGTAAAGCTCGAAGAAGCGCTCCGGCAATTCCTGCGTTTCGCGCATGTAGTCGATCGCCTGACCGACATTCCAGACCGGAGGCACGGCGATGAACTCCGTCTGCATGCGCCGGCCGGCCGACTCTTCTGGGTAATCCAGGCTGCGGGCGAGTGTCGCGCGGTCCGGCTGCGGCAACTGCTCGAGGATCTCGGCCTGCTCTTCCTTCGGCAGGTCCTCCAGAATTGCGACGGCGTCGTCGGATTCGAGCTCGCTGACGCCTTTCGCCACCGCCTGCGGCGGCAGCTCATCAAGAATTTCGTCGCGCACCGCATCGTCGACCTCGGTGAGCGCCGTGAAGTCGAAGTCGATGCCGAGCAGCGAGACAAGCCGTGGCCGCTGCTCCGGCTCAAGCGCCTCGATCAGCGCGCCCATATCGGCTCCATGCAGGTCGCCGACCAGTCCTCTTAGCCCGGATGCATCGCCCGCCTCGATTCTGCGCGCGACGCTTTTGACAAATGTTTTGCGGATCGAGCCGTCCTTGTTGCGCGGCAGTTGCGCAATCTCGGCCGCCTCGGTTTGGTCCTGTTCAAGCATTACGAAAGCCGTCGACAATCGGTTAAAACGCGATGCTTGTACGCCCTTCTCTGCGCGCGGGGCAAATGATTAGCGTGTGAATTTCGTGTAACAGACCGGTCATGACCCGCTTCGTTGTCATTTTGATTGTCGCCGTCCTTCCGGCAGCGGCATCGGCCGAGTCCTGCCCCGGCAATCCGCAGGCACTGGGGACCGAACGCGTCATGGAGGTGAATGCCAGGGTCACGCCACGCGTCGGGCGCAAGCATTTCCCGTCGACGCTCCCGCTCAATGCCAAGGAACTGGTGCTGACCTTTGACGACGGCCCATGGCCCGGCACTACGTCCAAAGTCTTGGACGCGCTCAAGGCGGAGTGCGTCCGCGCCACGTTCTTCCTTCTCGGGCGCAATGCTGCCGCCCACCCGCAGCTCGCCCGCCGTGCACTGGCCGAGGGTCATACGCTTGGCCATCACAGCTACTCTCACCCTCTTCTCAGCCGCATGGCATTGCCGCGGGCGGAAGCGGACATCGACCGGGGCATCGCGGCGGACGAAACCGCCATCTACGGCAGCCGCCGGTCGAGTCCGGCGACGCCGTTTTTCCGCTTTCCGGGCTTTGCTTCAAACCGCGCCTTGCTCGATCGCCTGGCGGCGCGCGGGATCGTGGTTTTCGGCGCCGACGTCTGGGCGAGCGACTGGCTTCCCATGAGCCCCGAGCAGGAGCTGCACCTGATCCTGTCGCGCATCGAGCAGGCCGGGCGCGGCATTGTTCTCTTTCACGATACCAAAGCGCAGACCGCCCGGATGCTGCCGGCCTTTTTGCGTGAGCTGAAACGTCGGGGTTTTCGGGTGGTGCACGTCGTCCCGGAGAACGCGGGCCGCAATTCACGGTAAATGTGTCGCCTATTTACCGCGCCTGCAAAAAAACCACTGGAATGGGCTTAAAACGTATTCACAACGCGTTCATGTCGCGCAACATACTGTCGGGTCCTCTCGCCGGAGGTTGCCGTTGCGAGGTCGGGAGTTTTGATGCGTAGCGTACTGGTTCTTGCACTTTGTGTTGTTGGAAGCGTTGCCGCGTCCGCTGCGGAGCCGTGCCCGGGCAATCCGGATGCGCTTGGCACCAGTCGCGTTCTCGCCATCAACCCGGCTGACTTCGCCCGCATCGGCAGCATGCAATATCCGAAAACGCTGCCGCTGGAAGATCATGAGGTCGTCATCACCTTCGATGATGGCCCTATCCCTCCTTACACGAACGCCGTCCTCGACACACTCGCCTCGGAATGCGTGAAGGCGACCTATTTCCTCGTCGGCGAAATGGCACACGCCTACCCGTCCATCGTCCGGCGCATCTACAATGCCGGGCATACGATCGGCACCCACAGCCAGAATCATCCCCGCGCCTTTCAGCGCCTAAGCGTGGAAAAGGCCGAACGCCAGGTGGAGACTGGAATCGAGTCGGTCGATACCGCACTCGGTGATCCAAAAGCGCTCTCTCCCTTCTTCCGCATCCCAGGCCTTGGCAGGACGAATGCGATCGAGAGTTACCTTGCGTCGAAATCACTGGTGACGTGGAGCGCGGACGTCGTCGCCGACGATTGGAAACACATCAAAGCGAGCGAGATCGTCCGCCGTGCGATGCGGCGGCTTGAGGAGAAAGGCCGCGGCATCCTGCTTCTGCATGACATCCATCCGGCGACCGCGCTTGCGGTGCCAGTCCTGCTCAAGGAACTGAAGCAACGCGGGTACCGCGTCGTCCAGGTCGTCGCGGCAGGCGAGCGCCCCGAGTCAGTGCCGGAGTTGCTGGGCACGCCCGAGTACAACAAGGAAGGTTGGCCTCGCGTGGTAAAGGCCAATGTCAGCCGAGAGACGCCGACCAAGGTCTCTCTGCGGCATCGTGCGAAGAGCGACGCCACCACCAAACGCCGCCGTCCTGCTGTTGCAGCCCTGCATGGCGACGCTGCCAACACCAACAACTGGTGGCACGGCCACCAGCCCCAGCGCGGTCTCACATGTTCCTTTCCGGGATGGTGCGGCCAAGAGAAAACGCAGACCCGCTAGCGTCCAGGCCTACGCCTCTTGTCGTGGCTGAGTGTCGCCGAGCTGTGTGGGGTCAGTCCATCGGTACACGACCCAAAATCCGATCAGCAGGCCGGACGTCAGAAACAGCAGCGTGGCTCCCATTGAGAGGCCAAACACGCTCCATCTGCCCGGAAAACTCATCAGCAGGGAGAGTGCCATGGTTCCTAAAAGAAAAGCGCCCGCGAGCGCTCCGCCTGCGCATAACCACACGCGCGCAGCATTGGGTGAGAATTTCAGCAAGCCGAGATAGACCAGGGCAGAAGCCACCAATCTGATTAGAATTTCCTCGTCATGAATCGCCAGCCACACGGCGCAGTGGGCCACAATAGCAAGCGCCACCCACATGGCCGCCCTGCTTCGCATCCTGATGGAAAGCACCACGCAACCGATCAGAACGGCCATCTCCAGCCAGAACAAGGATATCGATGTGCTGTAGCTCATCGGGGCCCTGGTTGCGAACGACCAGGCTTTTAGCCGAGCCTTGCTTTCAATTGCTTTAAAGGGTGGATGTTCTTCAGTTTGGTGCGGCCGAAAGATGTCACACAATCGATGATTTTCAATGAGATAGGGACAAGGTGACGGCCGATGGGTACCTTTGAAGCGTAACCGTTATTTTCGACCGCGCCCTCACCTTCCTGCGCCGACACAAACTACGCCAACGCCGATGTCCGCTTTACTCCCGAAAGCAGACACACGCACCGCAAACACAAATGGCTGCTTTGGGCCAATAGCGCACATTGGCCATCGCTGTGACGGAGCTGCTGCGCGGTGGTTGCTGCCGCGCTGGTAGTCTAACGATCTTCGGTCATGCCACCGAGGGTTGGCGGTGCTGGAGCTGGCTGTGATGGAACCATCAGACTCCAGCACTCAGCGGAACGGGGTGTGGGTCGGCCAGCTTTTGTTCGAGAGCATCTTTTACGGGGGAAGCTCCCGGTTGACGGTTAAACAACGAACTAAAATTCGATAGTATGCTGGAATCAAGAATCAAAGATCATGTTGGACCAACCGGCTCAACAAGCACACCACTCCGCGCACGTGGTCGTGCTCGGCAATGAAAAGGGTGGCTCGGGCAAGTCAACTACAGCGCTGCACATCGCGGTGGCGCTGCTCAAGGCCGGCCAGCGCGTCGCCACCATCGATCTCGACGGCCGGCAGAAAACCTTTACCCATTACATCGAGAACCGCCGCGCCTGGGCCGCGCGCCCAAATATTCAGCTCGAGCTGTGGGCCGAGCGCGCAGGTATTCAGCTCGAGCTGCCGACGCATTACTGCGTCGAGCGCGCCGAAAGCAGCTCGATCGAAGCCAACGAGTTGACGGAGGTCGCTAACTTCTCCGCCGCCGTCAGCGCGATTGAGCGCAGCTATGACTTTTTGGTGATCGATACGCCCGGCAACGATACTTTTCTGATGCGGCTCGCTCATTCTATAGCCGACACGCTCATTACGCCGATCAACGACAGCTTCCTCGACCTTGATGTGCTTGCCGCCCTCGACCCGGTCAATTTCGTTGTCACTGGCGAAAGCCACCACGCCAAGATGGTGCGCGAGGCCCGCCGCCAGCGCCGCATGACGGACGGTCGGGTAACTGATTGGGTTGTCGTGCGCAATCGTCTGTCCACGCTCCGCTCGCGGAACAAGCGGCTGGTGGGTGAGGGACTAACCGAATTGGCCAAACGTATAGGCTTTCGCTGGGTTGACGGCTTTGCCGAGCGCGTAATCTATCGCGAATTTTTTCCGCGCGGCTTAACCGCACTCGACGATTTCGACAAGGCCACGCTCGGCACGCGACCGAGCAAGTCGCACGTCGCCGCGCGAGAGGAAGTAATCGCTCTGCTCAACTTGCTGCACCTGCCGCTGTCCGCAATTGGCAAGCGGCGTGCCGCCGCCCGTGCGGAATGGCATTCGGTCATGGACCAGCCGCTGCAGGTCGACGACCTCATCGCCTAAGCGTGGCCGGTCCCGCAGGGTCCGGCCACTATCGCCAAGCTTGCGACTACCGCGTTACTGAGTAGCAAAGCAGTAGAACAGCCCGTCCCCGCCGGTGCTGCGGAGATCGCTCTGGCTGCAACCGCCATCGGGTCCGCGCGAGGGATGCGATGAGTTCCACGACCGCTGCGCGACAGTATCCTGCCCGCCTTTGCGGTCGATATGGCCCACCATGGCCGGGCCTTGGGTGCTGCTTGTCCAGTTGCGGCAGGTGCGATCTTCGCCGGGCGGGAACGAGCGGCCCTCCGGGGTGGAGCCGGTCAACACGTCGTGACGATTCGGCGCGAAGCCCACGCCCGGAATGAACTGGCCGCGCTCGCTCAACGAGTTGTCAAAGCCCAGTTTATTGTTGTCGCTGTGCAGATCGTCAAGACTGGTCGCGACGACCTGGCCTTTGAAATTCTGCCACGGGCCGTTGCCGATGCGGTCGCGTGCATTGACCGCCGGCTTCCCGGCAGCCTCCTGGGTACTCAGATAGGCGCGCCAAGTTTTCCCTCCGGCGCCGTGACGCTGCGCCAGCGTCTGGCAATGCTGGTCGGCGCCTTCGATGCCGCCCAGATCGGCGCCCTTGCCGAGCCCGGCGCCGGTGACGAAGAACGTCATACTGGGCGCTTGCGGCAATGGTGGTGGCGCCGGCGGCGGCTGTTGTGCATTGACTCCCGACGTTACGCCCAGTGCCAGCGTCGCAATGATAAGTGCCTTCGACTTGCTCATTTCAGTCCTCCCTTGGGATTATTGATATCGTCGCAGAATTCCCACCTCTTGCTCCATCAGGCATAAGAACAAGTGTTGCTTCCGGCTTATTCCGTCAGCGCGAAAGTGACGCAACATGCTGAGGGCGGCCATATGACCGATGGTCGCTTCGGGTCAAAGCGGACATTCGCATTGCACAAAGTCATGTCCGCTTTACCCCGAAGTGGGCGCGTGAGGCACCGCGGTCTTGCAAAAAATTCGCAAGGCGTCAGAATTCCCGGCACGACCCGTTGGATCCTGGATTCGGCGGATTTTGTCCTCCGCCGATGTTGGAGGATGACATGGCGACATTCACTCGCTCGCAAAGCTTGTTGGTTTCCGCGGGAGCCGGGGCGCTCAGCGGGGCGGCATTGCTCACGGTGCTGGGCGGAAACATTTTTACCGTCGCGGGTGCCGGCGCGACTGCCATAGACCTGTCGCCGTCGGATTTTCCAATCTGTCACACGCCGGCGGCAATCGGCTTGCCGAGCATAGTGCTTCGCCTGGCGCAGACCGAAGTGCCGCGCGCGGAAATGAGCGCAGCCAAATCGGCGCCGGCATTCGCGGACACCGAGCCGCCGCTGTGGCCCGGCCTCGGCGCCGTCACTTACGAGATCACGACCACAAACGAGCGCGCGCAGGCTTATTTCGATCAGGGCCTGCGTCTCGCCTATGCGTTCAATCACGGCGAGGCGCAGCGTGCGTTCCGCATGGCACAGAAGCTCGATCCCGGCTGCGCCATGTGTTTCTGGGGCGAGGCGCTGGTGCTGGGCCCCAACATCAATCTTCCGATGCAAGAGGACGCGATGGCTCCAGCCTACGCCGCCGCGCAGAAGGCGAAAGCGCTTGCCGGCAAGGCAAGCACACGCGAACAAGCGCTGATCGGCGCTCTTACGACGCGCTATGGCAGCAATCCAAAGGCGGCCCGCCCCGCGTTCGATAAGGCCTACGCGTCCGCAATGGCGAAGGTCGCGGCGCAATATCCCGACGACAACGAAATCGCCACGCTCTATGCGGAGGCGGTCATGGACATCAGCCCCTGGGATTACTGGAAGCCGGGCGGCCGCAAACCCAACCCGCAGAGCGTGCCGATCGTGCCGACGCTGGAGCGCGTGCTGGCGCGCAACCCGGGGCACCCCGGTGCAATTCACCTCTACATCCATGCCGTCGAGGCGTCAGACCGGCCCAAGCGCGCCGAGCCTTATGCCGACCGGTTGCGCGGCGCTATTCCCGGCGCCGGTCACCTCGTGCACATGCCGAGCCACATCTACTACCGGGTCGGCCGCTATCTGGACGCGCTCGAGGATAACAAGACTGCGGTGAAGGTCGATGAAAAATACCTGGCCGACACCAACGCGCCGATGGGTGTGTATCGCCTCGGCTATTATCCGCACAACGTACACTTCGTGATGGCGTCGGCACAATTGGCCGGGGACGGCCCGACCGTCATCGCGGCGGCGGAGAAGCTCAGCAAGCTTATTCCTGACGAAGCCGCGCGCGGTATTGCGATGGTGCAGCCGGTCAAGGCGGCACCGTATTTCGCACACGCGCAGTTCAGCGCACCCGAGACGATCCTAGCGCTGCCCGATCCCGGCGACACGATCCCCTACGTCAAGGCGATATGGCTCTACGCGCGCGGCGTTGCACTCGCGGCGCGTGGGGATTTCGCGGGCGCGACAAAGGCTGCTGAAGCGATCGAGACCCTTGAGCGCACTTCGGATTTCAAGCTGCTGAAGGAATCAAACGTGCCGGTGCAGGAGGTGCTTCATATCGCACGTACAGTGGTCCTGGCACGCGTTGCCCAAGCCAGAGGAAATAAAATTGCCGCCGTTGCGCGCTTCACGCGGGCGGCCGAGTTGCAGGACGCGTTGCCCTATACCGAGCCGCCCTACTGGTATTACCCGATCCGGCAGTCGCTCGCCGCCGCCCTGCTGCAGGCCGGCCGCTACGCCGAGGCGGAGCGTCAGTTCCAGCGTGCACTGGCGCGAGCGCCGGCGAACGGCTGGTCATATTACGGACTGGCGGAACTGTATAAGGCCCGCGGCAATACCGCCGCTGCGCAGAAGGCCGAGACGGATCTAGCCAAGACGTGGATCGGTGACCGCAAATTGTTGCAGATTTCCAATCTCTGAATCCTGCAACGTAAGGTCCGCTTTGGCTCAGAAGCGGATGTGTGCATTGCAAGAGACCGTGTCCGCTTTAGCCCCGAAAACGGATATCGGTCACACTTTTGGTCTCTTCCTTAAACGTCGGCGAGATGGCTGTGGGCGTGCTTCTCGATAATTCGGGACGGTCGGCTTCCGCGGTGGTTCAGCCCCGTCGGTATCCACGTACAAATCTTCGAAGGATCCGCCCATACTGTCGCGACCGCGCTCGGCACAAAGAATTCCGAGAAGATCAAGTCGCCATCGGTGCCGCCCTTCACCCAGTGCGGCTCGAGGTCGTAATAATAGACTAGGTCGCCGGGATGTACCGTCATGACCTGGTCGGAACCCGCATAACAGGTGCCCTGTCCGGCGAGGAAATACATGAAATGGGCACCCCCTCGGTGGTGGTGCACCGGGCATTCAGTGCCGGGCGGATAAATGATCATCTCGCCGCGGATAGCGCGGGTGCCAAACATCTTCGGGGTCACGAGATAGATGCGTTTTCGCGCATCGTGCTCGGATTGCAGGAGGGGCTCGTTTTGCCAGTCTAAGACGCGAAAAATCGGCGGGTCGCCGCTGATGGCGGGGTCGAGTTTTTGCACGTCGGGCACCAAAGCGAACAGCAAGGTTGCGCCAGCATCGCTCGAGAGCGTTCCTTCGAAACCGGGAGGCAGCAAGCCGATGTGGTTGGCTGTAACTGACAACTCATGTTCCGCTGTATGCATGGTCGCAGTGCCGTCGGTCATCTGAAACCAGGCAAGTTCGGTAGATGCAATCGTCAGCGCCTTTCGCCCGTTCGGCGAAATTGTCAGCCGGTCGAGTTCAAACAGAATATCCGGCACAAACTGTTTATTGAGTAATGGCTGGCGCTGGAATTTTGGCGTCCATAATTTCATGACTTACTTGACGGGAAATTTGACGACCGGAGTATATCACTCAGATTCGATTGCCAATCTCGGTATAGGGCACAACGCAATCGATGGTGGCGGTGCCTATACTTACTTAGACCCGAAGGCCGGACACGAATTTTCCGCAACACTTGGTTTCATTTACAACTTCGAAAACACGCACACGAACTACCAGAACGGCATCAATATGCATCTGGATTTGGCTGCATCGCAATTCCTGACCAAGCAGTGGCAGGTCGGACTTGTTGGCTATTGGTACCAGCAGCTTTCCTGCGACAGCGGCTCAGGCAACCGACTCGGTTGCTTCGAGTCACGCGTGGGCGGCATTGGACCACAGATCGGCTATATCTTTCCGATCAGCAAAGAATGGCAGGGATACGTGAACCTCAAGGGCTACGGGGAATTTGCCGCACAGAACAGGGCCGAAGGTTGGAACGCCTGGCTCACGTTCGTCATTTCACCGGCAGCCCCCGGGGAGGCGCCCCCATCAGCCAGACGCATGATCACGAAGTAGGTGATTCTATAAAATTCCTTTCGAGAATGAATGCTTCGAGCGGGGGTCCGCTATGTGGTCCCTACCCGTAAAAGTTGAAAAAGTAGAACAAAAAAGTTGTCACAACAGGTGTCACAAAAGCTTCCACATCCGTCTAATGTTTCTAATGTGGAAGTTTTCTTTGAGGTAAAAGAAAACCCCGCAAGCCGTTAAGACTACGGGGGTTTCCTGGGACTGGTGCGGCCGACTGGACTCGAACCAGCACATCTTTCGATGCTAGCACCTCAAGCTAGTGCGTCTACCAATTCCGCCACGGCCGCATTTTGTCGAGCACGATCTGGTCCGTACGCCGGTTCCCGCCTTTCGGCATCATGCTCATGGGGAGTAGGACGAA
>Ga0247796_1000061_pt1 | contig 17037 bp, 14 predicted proteins | sample UWRJS166409R6_FD_179941 | JGI IMG/M metagenome (GOLD analysis project Ga0247796, IMG submission 179941) | Soil microbial communities from Arlington Agricultural Research Station in Wisconsin, United States - UWRJ-S166-409R-6 | ecosystem: Environmental > Terrestrial > Soil > Agricultural land...
CTCGTTTTGTCTTTGAAACGGTTATGAGAAATGTAGACTTTAAACTTGGTTTTCCCATAGAAAGACCGGCTCTGAATTATCTAATGAATGGCCAAGATTACAGAGATAAGATATTCATGTCTCAGTATGAATCCACTGGTCATACAAATGTAAACATCAAAATGTTCTCGAGAAAGCCCGAGGACTTTCACTATGATTGTCTTATCATTCCCAAGAATCCTAAAAAAGAGCCTCATTTCATCAAAATAAAAGACATCCCATATAAATCTGCGAAAAAGAAGGAAAAGGAGCAAAAAGAGACCAAATATATTACCTTTATCGTTTTCAGTTCGTCGGAGATTATACTATCGGGAAGATATGATCGAAATATGAAAGAGATGTACGAGTTTTTTGTGCAGACTGTGTTTCATAATCGTAAAAGAATTGAAGAAAAACTAGAAGATCTCAACGAGTACGAAGTTCGCAAAATTACAAAGAAAACTACCAAAGCCTGAAAAGATTTTTGCCTGTAGGCAAAAATCAACTTCCGACCGCAGGTCGGAGTACTTTTCTCCGAAAAGTCAACTTCCGACCCATGATCGGAGTCGCTTTTCTCCGAAAAGTCAACTTCACTTGTTCATATAATTCATAATATCTTGGTATATAACTTTACATACACTAGAGCATTCGTGTCTTTTGAGAGCATCATCAATCTCTTCCACGGTTGGAAAATTGAGAAGTACCGCCCTTATACATTTGTTATTCTTCTTTGCATAGTCTATTATGGCACATCTTTCTTCCTTTTTTGATATCTCCAATGCCCCGTCTATGAATCCAAAGGATGCTTCTCTACAGACAAAGAATTGATCTGCATTTTTAATGTCACATCTCTCTAGTTTTGCTATACCTTGATAGTTATATTTGATAATGATCTCTATTATATCTTCAGCGTCGAGATTATGAAGTCTTTTATTTTCTGGGTCGTCGACAATCAATAGTTTCGTTTCCCCATCTTTTTTAGACACCACTAATGTATGACCACTATGTTCATCATAAAAAGTTGCCGATTTGGATATCTCTGCCACATATAATTCAGAGTTGGGATCCTTATATCTCTGTGAACATAGAAACCAATTGAATCGTTTATAAGATGTAGGAACAAGATCGGTAGCGTGTTTCCTCCAAGAGTTTGGAAAATATAATCTTACCTCTCTAAGATCTGGATATTTTTTCATAGAGTAGGTATTCTACATTTAGTCTCTTTTTTCGTCGTTCAAAAATCTGCTAGACTTAAATTCTGCAAGTCGGATTTAAATTAAGGTATTACGCTACGCGTAATACCGTTAAAATTTCTACCTCGTCGAGGTAGAAATTTTAACGGTCAACCAAGTAAATCTTTTATATACATTTCGTGTCTTCTCTGAGTTTGGTCTTCTCTTTTGAAAATTTTCCTAGATGGGTCTAGAGGTTTTTGAGGGGGATATTTGGTAGATAGATATTCAAGTCTTTTTCTCTTTACCTCTTCTTTTTCATCTTCGGTAAGACTTGGTGAACTTTTATCTTCGTCACATTTATCGCTCAATGCACCCATACGTATCTGTTGTATATTCAGCCTTTAATCCAACTAGAAAATTGACATCTGGGTAAAAAGATTTCAAAAGTCAACGATGGAGACAGATAAACCAAATGTTAGAGACGAGCTCCAATCTTTGCCTCAAGAGGAGATTGTTCGCATTTCTCGTGAAAATACCAATCCTGCTGCTGTATGTTGTCTAAATCTCAAGGGTGACAACAATCTTGGCATGATCATGAGAACGGCCTCCAATCTAAGTATGTCCAAGGTCATTCTCTTGGGCAGACGATTTTATGATAGACGTACAGCCGTGGGGATGCAAAACTACATTACCATTGAGAGAATCTCCGCCACTATAGGCGATCACTCTGACCAACTAAATATCTCGTCGATATTAGATATGATGAAAGAGTGGTCAAAGATCTATACATTGATATTTGTCGAACAAGGCGGAAAACATTTGAAAGAGATGCATACTCTGTTATCCTCTACTACTCTTCCACCTCTCTTTGTCCTCGGAGCAGAGGATTATGGAATCCCCAAAGAGATATTGGATTTCCAGCCCAGTATCAGAATAAGCATTCCACAGACTGGCGTGGGAAGAAGTTTTAATGTTAGTACTGCATTTTCAATGGTGGCCTGGGAATATTTTAGGGAGACGATTTGAGTTCTGATTTTGAATATTAATTCAAAATCTTGCATTTTCTCCGAAAAGCGACTCCGACCGCAGGTCAGAAGTTGTTTCACGTTAGTTTGATTTTACGCTCAATGGTACAATATGTGGAGTGTAACATAAAACGTTCTTTACCTTTGCTAAATATATCCATTATAGTCAAAACATTGCATGTATCGCTGATATCTTTGGGCAGTAATTGCAAGATATAACAGCCACAGTCTTTATAGGTAGCTATAGGAATAATATTGAGAGGTAGTTTTTGTTCTTCTATCCACTTTTTCATCTCCAAAAAATCTTCACTACCCAAAAATTTGAGAAGCAAAGCGGTGGGGTCGACGATCAAATACTCATCTGGTTTTATCAAAATTTGAGTGTCTTTATCACGACGAACATAGACGGGTAAAGATTTCAAACGAACGAATGACGGCGCATCAACTACTACAGCAAGACCGTGTCGTTTAACATCCTTTTGTCCGAATACAGTGAATGACGGTGCGATCTTTGTAATCACGGTACCAAAACCAGAAAGTTCGTCCTTGTGTGCATAGGGCACAACTCTGAAATCGCATAGAGATGTGTAGTGGCGTTTTGCATAGAAAAGAGATTCCGACTTGTGGTCGGGAGTTGGTTCTAAATTATCAGTCATAACGACGAATAATTATATGTAAATGTAATCGAAATGTCGTTTTTCGGAGAAAAGCCGCACCTTTGAAAAAAAATGGAATTTTTGTGGACCCCCTCCCACAAACTTTTGTCCCTATAGTAAAAGTGCTTAAAGACGAGCTAAAATCAATCTCAGACCATGACAAGCAAACAAGGCAAGCGTCTTAATCCTTTTCAACATGCACTTCAACGTCCAGACACATATATAGGCTCTATCAAAACTGTTACCAGAGAGATGTGGGTGTATGAGGAACCTGTAGTCAATGAAGAGATTGACGAAGAAGGCGCATCCCCATCTCCACCAGTAGGATCATTTGTGTTGAAACCTATCAAATACAATCAAGGTCTTACGCGCATCTTTGTGGAGATCATGTCTAATGCTATAGACAATAAGTGGCGATCGGAGAAACATGGTATATCTATGAAGAAGATTGATTTTACCCTTGACCAAGATCCAGACTCTGAGACCTATGGATGGATTACGGTGACCAATGATGGGTATGGCATCCCCGTAGAGAAGGCACAATATGATTATGAAGACTTTCGCAACAATAAAGTTATTACAGAAGAACTGTATCCCGCTGAAGTATTTTTCGGAGAGATGCTTGCTGGTACCAATTTTGAAGAAGATGAATCTCGTAAGACGTCTGGTCGAAATGGTATGGGTGCAAAAGCTGGTCTAATATTCTCGACAGAATTCAACGTGGATCATGCAAACATTGATCAGCAAAAAAGATTTGTGCAAATTTATCGCAACAATGGAAAAGAGAGAGACCAACCGGAGATTACTTCCTACAGGGCAAAAACTAATTATACTAAGATCTCTATGCTTCCAGATTATGAACGTTTTGATTATCCTGGAATGGATGAAGACTTGTATGCTCTATTCAAACGATACATCTATGAGGCGGCTATGATCACTGGATTGACAGTATCGCTTAATGGAGAAAAGATTATAGTAAAAGATCTTGCTAAATTTGCTAAACTATTCTACCCAGATGCAAAAGAAAACCATATGATCCATATTAAAGCTCCTAACGGTGATGAATGTGTCTTGGTCGAAAAAGGTATTCCAGATGTAGATGCCGCAGAAGATGTTTCTCATCTCTCTTGGATCAATGGTATCAATACAAGAGATGGAGGCGTCCACGTAGATGCATGGAAAGAGGCGATCTTCCATCTATTTGTCAGAACATTCAACAGTCGTAAACCAAACAAAGGGGAGAAAGAGGCGTTGAAAACATCTGCTAAAGAAACTTATCCTTACTTTGTTTTGTTTGTTAGAGCAGAGGCTGCAAATGCGCGTTTTGATTCTCAGACCAAAGATAGGCTCACAGATCCAAATATAGTTCTTGCAGAGGACAAGGAGGCAAAGAAATCATTTGGAGTTACCTTGGCCGATGCAGTAAAAAAGATGATGAAGTGGAACTTTGTAAGCTTACTTGAAGAAAAATTAGTTATGCGTTCTGAGAGGTCTCTGGCAAAAAAAGAGGGAGTTAAACGAAAAATCAAAGATGGGAAAAATATCCAAAATGCAAATTTTGCCGGTACCGCTGATGCTCACAAGTGTACCTTGTTTATCACAGAAGGACTTTCTGCAAAAGCATTCGCCGATCGTCTAATATCTTCTATTGAAAACGGTACAGATTATTATGGGTCTTTTGCCATTCGTGGTAAGTTTATCAATGCCCAAAGATTCCCCGTAAAAGTTGTTAATGCAAATGAAGAGGTCCAACAACTCAAAGGTATTCTAGGTCTAATGGTAGGTGAAGTCTATACGGATCTCAACGATCTCAGATATGGCCACGTGTGTTTCATGACTGATCAAGACGATGACGGACTTCATATTCGCGGGTTGCTGCTCAACTTTTTCTGGCATTTCTGGCCATCTCTTTTTGATCTTCAATCTGAAGATGGTACTCCATATTTGATGTTCGAATCATTTACAACTATGGTGACTATGGCAAAATGGGGAGGAGCAAAGGGGCCTATGAAGATGTTCTATAGCAATCCAGAATTTCACGATTGGTTCGAAAAAGAAGGGACCTCTATCAAAGGTCTTAAGATTAAATATTATAAAGGTCTTGGTACTCATGTCCCTGGAGACGAGATGTTGTATCTAGAAGATCAGAAGAAACTACAGTATACACTAGACGGCGAAGAAAGTGAATATATGACTTTAGGATTTGCAGATAAGCAAAGTGATTGGAGAAAACTTTGGATCACTAGGGACATGGTGAAACCTGGAGAGATGTCTCTCGTTGAACCTGAACTAATTCCTATGATTATCGATGGAGAAATTTCATTGTCTACATTTGTTGACCAACAACTAAGCATCTATCATCGAATGGTCCTTAGACGCGCACTTCCTGGTCTGTTTGACGGGTTCAAAGAAGCCCAAAGAAAAATCTTCTATGGTGTGATGATGGACCCAGATGCTCGTAAAGCTCCAATGGTGGTAGAAGTATTGGCAGGCGCTGTTAAAAAGATTGCGGGATATCATCATGGAGCTCTATCTCTGGAAAATACTATGATTGGTATGGCTCAGGGATTTGTGGGGTCTAATAATATTCCCTTGTTGGTAAATGGAGGGGAAATGGGAACCAGACTTGAAGGAGGCCAAGATGCTGCGGCTGCAAGATATCCAGAGACTTGCCTTGAAGATATAGCATGGGTTCTTTTCTCTCAAATGGATTGGCCTCTCCTAGAAAGAATGGAAGAGAATGGAATAAAAGTGGAACCCAGAACATTTATGCCATGTCTACCAATGGTACTAATAAATGGTCCTCGAGGAATCGCATCGGGTTATTCTACTGATATTCCAAATTACAATCCAATAGAGATTGCAGATAGAGTAGAAGCTTGGTTGGATTCAGAGGATGGAATGATAGATCTTCCGCCTCTTGTTCCTTGGTACAGAGGATTTACAGGTTCCATTGAATTACTTACGAGAAAAGGAAAAACCACGCCATATGAAATTTGGGATCCAGAGACCGCAGAAGGGAAACCTACTTCGTGGAGAAGTAAAGGTGTTCTCGAACAAGGCAAGAGTGGCTGGTGGCATATTAAAGAGATCCCCGTAGGTGTATGGACTAATAGAGTAAAGGAACATCTTTCATATCTTGAGACTGGTGATAAACCCGAAGGTAAAAAGACTAAAAAGAAGGCGGAGGAAAAGAAACGTTATCTTCTGGATGTGCGTTGGAAAGGTTCGCCTAATACCGCGGTATGGGACATTAAGCCTACCAAGGATTTTATTCCAGATATGGATGTTGTAGGCAATTTGAAGATTTTGCAGAGTGTATCTCCACTTACCAATATTCACGTAATTGATGAAAACGATTACCCTCGAAAGTACTCTTCGCCAGAAGATCTCCTCTACGATTTTTGTCCAAGACGGTTAGAAATGTATGACAGACGTAGAGAATATTGGTTAGAAGAGTACGGTAAAGATCACGCGAAAGAATCATATAGATACATTTACGTAAAATCTGTCGTCGACAAGAAATTGAACATGCATCAAGAAGACGCCAAGCTCGAAGCAGATATGCTTAAACTTGGTCTGAAAAAGATGCCTGGCGGTAAAGAGAACAAAGATGGTGAAATTATAGAAACTTTTGACTACTTGCTTTCTATGCAGATGAGGTCTATGACTGTCAGAAAGTTGGAAGAGATTAAAAAAGAGGTAGATCGAATCAAAGCCAAGATTGATGAACTCGAAGCCAAAAGCGGTAAAGATCTTTGGAAAGAAGATTTGGCTGCGGTTAGAGTAGCGTATGAAAAGTTCCTGAAAACTCGTAAAGAAGAGGTTGACTCTAAGAGAAAGATTAAGATGAAGTAAGTTGGAAAATTGATACTGTGTAGTCACACAGTATCTTATCACCACGGATGGCTACTTTCGAGAAACATACAGATGTCTATTTGAATATTCATTTCAAGAAACATACATCTGTCTACTTGAGTACTCATTTCTCAGGAGGTTGTTGCTACAAACAATACACTAATATCGACGATTTTCATTGGAAGAGAATTCTTGATGCAAGTAACGCGTTTGCTGATGCGAGTATTGGTCCAAAAGTTATTGCAATCGGGGAAAAAGATCATGTTATAGTTTATCGATTGATAACTCCTTTCAACGAACTTGATCGCAATGTACGTCCGAGACAATTTGTCATTGAGAGAAATGAGAATGGTTCTATTACGAATCATTATTTTCGCGATCTAACGGATGAAGAAATCGTGGCAAAGATTACAGAAATTATAGAGAAGATGCACAAATTAGGATACGATCACGGCAATTTATGTCTTGAAAATATTGGTTTTGATGCATCGGCTAATATCTACATTCTCGAACACGATTTTGCATATAAAACTTCCGATGGAATACCGTCATGGTTGGAAAACTATGTAGAGAGAAACCACGCAACGTGGAGTAATTCATGGCTAGAGCCGCTTCCAATCAAATATCCTATTCTGGTTGTACTGCGCCAACAATTTCTATCCCCTGAAGAGAAAGAAATCATTCCCAAGAAATACATTGACGCAATGAAGGAGGTGAATCTTGAAAACTCTGGAAATTGGATTTATCGCGCACTGTGCGTTTGTTATCTAATTGAAACAGACTACAAAGACTTAAATTCTCCTTTGATAGTTTACGGATCTGATGGTGGAATTCATATCGGTTGGGGCAATATTACTATCCATGTCTTTGTTCGTGCAGACGATGACGTCGACCCTCAATGCGTCTACTCATTGCAAGTCTTTGATCCAACACCTCCATATAATTGGAGTCCCATAAATTTCAAAAACCCTCATGACTTACTGCGCGCAGCACGATTAGAAGCTATGAAAATAAATCCTCGGTCACTCGGAAATTTGAGTCTCGCTCATACAAAAAATGAGATACTATAGTAATGGCATCCTCACCTAGAATACAGTTGATAGAGGCCACTGATGCATTGTTAGACGAGGCTCTTATAAAAGAAAGAGACGAGCAAATCCATGAAATTCAAAAGGATATGTCTACTATAAAAGAATTATTTATAGAGTTGGCTGGATTAGTACAAAATCAAGGGCCAGATATTATCCATACGTCCCACAATATTAAGAAGACAGAGATGGAAGTGGAAATTGGAACCGCTCAACTTGAAAAAGCATATGATAAATCGTGGAGATGTATAGTTCTTTAGGGTTGACTGATGAAGTTTAGAAAAAATTGTTATTTGGAATTAACGTTGATTCTAATAATGGATGGATACCTGCCAGTATCGTGATTTGTTTGGTCCTGTAGGGACTGGAGTTCACTCCTATAGGTTTATGAATATCGCCATTGTTGACGTGTTCTTGACCATAGTATTAGCGTATCTAATTTCCAAGGGGTGTCTACACTTTGGAAATAAAGTCGTCTCTACGTGGAGGGTCTTTGCTGGCCTATTTGTCTTTGCACAATTTCTTCATTGGATGTTATGTGTACCTACCACATTTATGGTATGGCTAGAATCAGTCATGTATCCACCATTTGCGTTCATCTTGGTGGTTTGTGCGTTTGTGATGACGCAGCGGTAACTGCTCCTCGCGCGAATATTTGGTATCTTTTGTGTGGTCACACAAAAGATGATACGTACGAAGGGAATCGAACCCCTATCTCCCCGGTGGAAGCGGGGAATACTAACCGTTGTACTACGTACGTAATATATACATGTTATTATTTTTAAGCCGAAAACAATTTCTACCTCGAGGTAGAAATTTTAACGGTATTACGCATATCGTAATACCTTAATTTATTTTTGCAAGTTAAGATGTTTATATAGATTAGCTAATGGAAAAGGATTCGTACTCCGTTCTAGCAGAATACTATGGTTTAGATGAACATACTATCATGGATTGTGTGGATCAGACTCAAGAACATTACGAAAATATACTCGACCATAACCAGATTGCAGATATAATAGCCGAGAAGATTGAAAATCCATCTTCGCTTCTCGATATCTTGGTTACCTTGTTGGTCAAGATAAAATACATTGATTGTGATGACCACAGTGCTCACATAATATCTTCTGGCAGAGTTCCCTTTCAAGCGGAGTTTGACGATGAAGATACTACAAATCTTATGTTAAAAGTGGGAGATCTTTCGATCAATGTATACAGAGGAAATCTTGACGAGTCTGATCCGTTTCAGACCGAACGTAGAATATTTCTTGAAATTTCATTAAGGGATAGAGAAGAAGTTGTAGAATTTACCAATGAAGAGGTTGTAGACTTGACCGCAATCTCACGGGATGCGCGAAGAGAACTTGATGTTATTCCTGGACTGACAGACGCATTGCACAATAAATTAACAGATGAAATTATAGACGATTTTGTGGAATGGGGTAATTATATTAGGTTCTATTGTCCTTCACAATAACTATATGCAAGTTAAATTACGGTATTACGCGTAGCGTAATACCGTTTAATTTCTATCTCGAAGAGGTAGAAATTAGATCTTACTCATAGAGTAAAATCGATATAGATATATATCAAGTTCGTCATAGACGTCATGGAACATAAAATGGAAATGGCTCCTCCACCTCCCATTCCTAAACGCGAATCTTCCCTTGCAAAGACCAAATCTAAAGTGGGGCATCTCAAAATTATTATGACAATGATGTTTGGCGGTAAAACGTCATACCAGTTGCACATTGCCGACACATTAGGTTATGCTTGCAAAGTATTATATATCAATCATCAATTTGATACACGCGCCGCAGGAGACTTGTATTCTACACACAATGTCAAACTAAGGGAAAATTTGGCCGCAAAACTACCAAATACTACGATGATTCAAGTAGGAAATCTATCAGATGTGCCATTGTCTCTACTAGAGACACATCCAGTTGTCTGTATAGATGAAGCACAATTCTTTCCAGATTTGTGCGAAAAGGTAAATTACATGGTAGATGAATTGTGTTTGGATGTCTTCGTGGCAGGATTAAATGGTGATTACAAACGTAAAAAATTTGGACATATATTGGATTTAATTCCAAATGCCGACGATGTAATTATTCTTCGAGAGACATTGTGTAGTAGGTGTGCATCTAAAGGAGATCGCGTAGTTGCTCTTTTTACGTGGAAGATCAATGACGAGAGTAAAGCTCAGATAGAGATTGGAGCTAATAATTATATGCCTGTGTGTAGAAGTTGCCACAATGCTTTGGAAAAAGGGCGTGAAGAGGCAGACGCAAAACTTAAATCCGGAAGTCTAGAAAAGAATATGTCAAACGTACCCGTTAACGAGATCCGGAAGGAGACGGACGTTGAGCGCGAGGAGAATCGCTCAGCTGTGCTCATGGACCTGCACAAGCGACGTTCAAAGGAGAAGGTGACAGCCAAGACGAACCCTAAGCAGGGGTGTGCGAGGGAAAGTGAGACCAATGTTAAGAAAGGGGCACAAAGTGTCGACCCTGTGGTGCCTCTCGATTTTGTGCATGATCTAGACGATCTCAATGAGATTACTCAAAGTAGTCCGGAACGCTTGCGCGATGCAGTATTCTCAGTCGCTCGACAACTTGGGGTTTCAGAACGGCACGGAGTGTCTGTTTTTTCAGATTCAACCGTCCTCTTCGCTCTTGTGGCCGATAGTGTCTTATTCCAATGGCCTGAATATGGAATCCATTTCCGCGTCATTCTTCTTGAAGATGTCATTTCCTACCAAATCATCGTTTTCGATCGTTCTTTGCCGGCCAAAGCGTTCTTCCCTCCGGCTGAAAAAACCTATAAAAATCAGACAGAAGCAATTGGAGACCTTTTTTCATTTCTCTGGAGAAGGAACGAAGAAACCTAAATATTAATAAAGTGTTGAGAAACACTGTTAAATTTTACCTCTCAGAGGTAAAAATGATAAATCGCGATATAAGCTTGAATCATGAGGACATGGAGTACATGTACAATCCTCCGCTGGGGATTTTGGATGTAGATGTACAGATCATCGCACAACAATGTAACTGTGTATCAAAGACCGGTAAAGGCCTAAGTGCAGATATTGCCAAAACATTTCCACATGCCGATTTTTATTCATCTCGTAGTAAAACTAGTATTCCTGGTACCATTGAAGTTAGGGGTGGTAAAGATCTACAATGGGTGTGTGCCATGTACGCACAATATCATCCTGGTCCTCCTTCTGCACGAAATAATGATACAGATGTAAACAGAGTAAAATGGTTCGCGGAGTGTTTGAATCGTATCTCTAGAATCAAAAATTTGAGACATATTGCATTCCCAGATCAGATTGGTTGTGGGTTAGCCAGAGGAGATTGGTCCATTTACTATTCTATGCTTTATTCATTTGCGGAACAAAATCCAAACGTTAAGGTTACAATAGTTAGCAAGGAGAGTTCAGCAGACGAAGAAATAAAAGAACCCCTGGAAAATTCTATGATATATGCGTATAATACGCACACATTGGAAGAATATACCCGAGATAACATTCCAGAAGGGTGGGAAGATTTTTTCAATGATCAGTTAGATCCAGAGTTGGGATCTCTAAAAGAGATATCTGACCATCTTAAGAAGGAGGTATCTTCTGGAAACAAAATATTTCCTCCTCTACACCTAATATATACATCTTTCAGACTCGTATCTCCCAAAAATATCTTAGTCACTATCCTAGGTCAAGATCCATATCATGACGATGATCAAGCCATGGGCATCTCTTTTAGTGTTCCGGAAGGTGTATATCCCCCTCCATCTCTGAAAAATATTTATAAGGAAATGATGGATACGGGTATACAAATATCAGATCCTTCAAATGGAGATCTGACGGCATGGTGTAACAAGGGTATATTTTTGATCAATACTGCATTGACTGTAAGAGCGCATACTCCTAAATCTCATTCAAAGAAGTGGACGGAAACATTTACTGCATCCTTGTTAAGATGGATGGACGAGAATTGCGATCCTATGGTAGTTATATTATGGGGTAACGATGCCCAAAATTTGGGAAGATATTTTGGCGACAGGCACCGCAAAATATGCAGCGTGCATCCCTCTCCATTGTCAGCATCTAGAGGATTTTTCGGTAGTAATCCTTTTAACAGGGCTAATAAATATCTCAAGGAGTTGGGAAGGCCTCTGATCGATTGGTCTTTATAAGATATAAAATCGAAACCGACTTTAGATTATCTGTTGATTATGGTATGGATGAAGTATTTGGTCAAGAATTACAAAATGCACTAAGGCGTCATACTGAAAGTGAGAATGTGGTGTTGGAACCTTCATCTTTGCTTGAAATTGCTATAGATTATTACGTATCTTCTGACAGATCCAAGGTAAAACTCGATAAGATTCCATCCAATTTGCGTGCTATAGTCAATACACGTAGACATACAAAAGAATTGTGTAAGTTGTTCGATCCGTTTATATCAACACCGCCTTTGGAATATGATGTTAATTCTGCTTTGAGATTTGTCGATGACTCTGAAGCTGAAAAAAGATACAGAGTCAAATTACATTTCTTTGGTCTAAATCTATTCAATGTAAAGGATGTTTTCTATGACGATGCTGCCATCAAAGATATAGAGACAAATATGATGAAGGATATAATCTATACATATATCTATTATAAATATCATCTGGTAGAGCTTTCTTTTGGTGATGAATATGCTCTCAGACCAAGAAAACGCGATCCAGATTTTAACATTGCACACATTGATATAGAAAACTATCTATTTTTATGTTCACCTTTGGCAAGTTTGATGACCAAATTAGAGTAACTGATATTTTTGATGCAAAAATCAAAGTAAATTCATCATGGGTGTGAATATTACAAGTTCGAAAAATTGAAATTTTGATTTAGCTTTACACCAAAGAGATGTCTCTCTAATCAGAAATAGACTAACCCCAAACATGTCCGTTGCGATTGTTGAACGTTATCCTTTTGAGGTGGACTTTTGCACGCGTTACAACGCGGCCGACCGAGCCCACCGCGAGTCGACGACCTTTCACCGCAACTACTTTGTCCTCGATACCGACTTGCCCACTATTAACTTTGATGCTCGTCGGTACATTTTGACGAGCATTGTCAAGCGTCTCGCTGATCCCTCGAAGCTTGCACAGGAGACAAAGGTGCACATTCTCATCTACCGCTTGCGTCTGCAGGCGCTGGCATGGGCGTTTTTCAGTGGCAAGGAGTTTGTAAAGGTTGCCAGCGGCGATCTCTCGAACGATGCCGGCTACGGAGAGACTCGCACAGAGACTGAAGAGGCAATCGTTAGCGGGTACTTTTCTGCGATTTCTAATTTCAAGCAGGGCAAAATTTTCGCGGGGCGTGCCGCCTTCAATACTGCAGACAAGATTTTTGGAGTGCTGCGCCATGTGGAGTGGTTCTCTTCTCTTGGCCGTACTCTCGATCTCTCAGGCACTCAAATCTCCATTTCATCTCTCAATAACCTTCTCCCTTCTTTTGACCGTACGCTCGATCTCTCCGGCACTCAAATTTCCATTTCGTCTCTCGATCACCTGTTCTCTCCTGTCGATTTCTCCGACCTTCAAGCAGATGTCTGACGCTCCAAGAATTTGTCTATAATAAAGGAATTTTTGCCACGGCAAAAAATCTTTGCAAAGGGTAATGTATAGGTTATTGGTCATCATTTTATTGATGATGATCACCTATCTATTATGGTCTTTTGTGACTGAATTTAGAAAGATAGTGAGCAGTCTATCTTCTAGCGGCTCGTCGCCTGCGATTCAAAATTTTGACTATCCAGAAGATGTGATTACTGAAGCATCAAGCTAAATAAGAATCCTTGGTAGAAGACTTTGCGTATCCTCTATCTGCTGGTAGATACCAACTTCTGTCGTACTGATATTTTGTATCGGGGACTGGGTATGAATATTTTCTAGGGGCTGACCATTGAGAAGGATTATAGTACACTGCATACTGTCCAGTCAAAGGATTCACAGATCTCATATCGGTCTGTTCTGATATTCTTCTCGCTCCAGGATTAGCGTTTCCATAACCATTCCAATATTGATGTTTGGCTATAAATGCCTTATGTGTATAAAATACTGGTTCGTGTTTAAGAGGCTCCCTAACGCAATATGAATCGCCCGCAGAGGTAAATCCATTGGGACATGGATCACTGTCGAACATTTTTTGAAATGTTAATCCTTTGTCTGCCCTGACCAATGCCGGCTCTACCAAAGAAGGAACACATCCTTGCTTTTTCCAAGGATTAATGTCCACTATAGATCCGTTGGCATCCTCAACCTTTTCTTTTAGATATGGAACAAAGTCGTCGTGGACAAACCCTGGTTGATAATAATTCCATACTGATATATTGCTCTCCATTGATGTTATGCACTAGAATATTTTTCATCGAAAGGACAGGTAAAATCGAAAATACTTTATGAAACATACAAAAGATAACGTCCATTTCGTCAGAGTAATGGAATACAATTATAAATATGACAACTATGTGGATTTTGCCACTCGCATATATAATTGGCTGAGGCAAAAAAATATGACTCTCGTTGGGATTAGAGATAGAAAAACATATGGTGGTAACGATCGTTCAAAAGAGTGGTTGGATTGTCATTGTATTCTACGTAGTGATCTAACTAGACCATATCAAGAGATACCGTTCGATATGGTTATAATGTCTCCGCAAGCCATGGCAGCTCTATTCTCTGAAGGGTTTGCAGATGCATTTAAACACTCCATTCCTTTCGAAACGGTGGCACTTTGATTTTTCTTAGAAAAATCACACACCCCACAAAAAATTGGGATATCAAATAGCACCACAAGAATATTATGTGGTTCCCAGGAACATATCAATCAAAGATTATAAACTTTTGTCTTGAGGTGAAATACTCATTCGTCCATGGAAGTGATAGAAATCATCAAGAAGAGGGCAGAAAATCTCTCCGAGGTGGATCTTTCATTGATACAAAAAGATATCGATGCTATATCTGCTAGAAAACAAAATAATTCTAATTTTGGATCGCTAGAGGCTTCATTGGAGCAATTATCATTGTCTTGTAGTGATAAATCATTTGTAGATCCACAATGGGGACTTTTGGCAGGGCGTTTGCTGATGGAAATTATTCATCGACGGGTACCTAAAACTTTTGAAGAAGCTACCATCAAAATGAAACCTATACTTCTTCCAGAATATTACAAATTTGTAGTCGACAATCATAATGTTTTGAATGCCATGATAAATCCAGATCTTGATTTTAATTTTGATGTATTCTCGGTCTCTACTCTTCGCAAATCATATCTTGGACATCTAAAGACCGGAGATTCATCTCTTTTGATGGAAACGCCTCAATACATGTATCTAAGAGTCTCTACATATATTCATTATCCAGACCTTCGTGCCATTAAGGAAACCTATACACATCTCAGTGTTGGAAATTATGCTCATGCATCTCCCACACTTTTCAATGCCGGAATGAAAAAATCGCAGATGGCATCCTGTTTTTTAATGACCATTGAAGATGACATGCAAAGCATATCTAAAGCATGGCATGATCAAGCCATCATCTCCATGAACAGTGGAGGAATTGGAGCAGATTTTTCTCAGCTAAGACACTCTGAAATTGGTCAACATGGTTTTAGCGGAGGTATCGTTCCGTGGTTAAAGATATCTAACGAGGTGCTCAAAGCGGTAGATCAAGGAGGAAAAAGAAAAGGTAGTGGTACAGTGTATTTGAGAGATTGTCACGTAGACGTGTATGAATTCATCGATCTTCGCGACGAAGGTCCTGAAGATATTCGAGCCAGAGATTTATTTTTGGGTTTAATGGTCTCTGATTTGTTCATGGAAAGAGTTCTCAGAAATGAGATGTGGTCATTGTTTTGCCCAAACAAGGTAAAAGGATTGTTTGATAAATGGGGTCTAGACTTTGAAATGGCATATGTGGCCGCAGAGGAAAGCAAATTATACTCCAGGAGAGTACGTGCACGCGAGTTATGGCAACATGTTCTCAAGATGCAGATTAAGAAGGGTATGCCATTTATCTTGTATATCGATGCTTGCAATCGTAAAAGTAATCAAAGACACTCTGGTACTATTAGAAGTTCTAATCTTTGTTGTGAAATTCTCGAAGTTACCTCTGCAAAGGAAATTGCAAGTTGTAATTTGGCATCAATCTCTCTCAATAAGTGTGTAGTCACCGAAGGTGTTCCAAGGTTTGACTTTTGTAAGTTGGCCAGTCTTGCTGCAAACTTGGTGAGAAACTTGAATTCCATTATCGATCGTAATTATTATCCCTCGGACATTCCGGAGATTAAATACTCTAATTTGAAACACCGTCCTTTGGGTATAGGAGTCCAAGGATTGGCGGATGCTTTTGCTATGTTGGATATCGCATGGGCTAGCTTAGATGATAAAGGTAAATTAAAGATATCAGAAGAGGCAGAGAAACTTAACAAACAAATCTTTGAGGTGATCTATTATTCCGCTGTAAAAGAGAGTATAGAACTTGCAAAGATACATGGTCCATATGAATCATTTGCAGGCAGTCCGGCATCCAAGGGAAAACTACAATTCGATCTTTGGGAAGAAGAGAGAGTGGAAAAGTCTTATCGTGGACAAGTGTCTAGAGAACTTACAGATACATTTTTGAAGTCCGCCTTTCGTGGTACAAAAATTGGAAGTGGATCTATATACACTGAAGATCAATGGACCAAACTTAGACAAGACGCAGTAGCACATGGCATGCGTAATTCCCTTTTGGTCGCGTTGATGCCCACAGCTAGCTCTGCACACATCTTGGGCAATGCCGAATCATTTGAACCATTCAGCGAACTTATCTATGCTAGAACTGTACTCAGCGGCCAATTCATGATAGTTAACAAACATCTAGTAAAAGATCTAAAAGCCGTCAATATGTGGAATACAGTGAGTGTTCGCAATATTATAAACAATAGAGGAAGTATACAGTATCTTCCGGCTCCAGAATCGAAGACAAATGCCGAACGCCTTTCATATCTAAAATTAAAGTATCTGACTGTATTTGAACTTCCACAACAGATACTTTTGGGGATGTCTATAGATCGTGGCGAATATGTATGTCAAACTCAAAGTTTCAATTGTAGCATGAGCAAACCCACAAGAACAAAACTTAATGCGTACCATTTCCATGGATGGAAACGAGGTATTAA
>Ga0247796_1000064_pt1 | contig 16039 bp, 23 predicted proteins | sample UWRJS166409R6_FD_179941 | JGI IMG/M metagenome (GOLD analysis project Ga0247796, IMG submission 179941) | Soil microbial communities from Arlington Agricultural Research Station in Wisconsin, United States - UWRJ-S166-409R-6 | ecosystem: Environmental > Terrestrial > Soil > Agricultural land...
CTAGCGTTCTTACTGATGCTGAATGTGAAGAGATGAATCAAGGTATGTGGGATACTCTAGCTCATCTAACGCAAGATTTTGATCGTAATGCCACGCCTGGTCCTATAGACAGTCAAGATACCACCACCTGGAGGTCACTCTACGAATTGTTTCCTTTGCATTCTATGCTCTTGCAACATTGGAAGATAGGACACGCTCAGTACATATGGAGATTGAGAGAACATCCAGCGATTCTAAACATTTGGAGTAAATTCTGGGGTATACCACCAGAAGAACTACTAGTAAGTTTTGACGGAGTGAGCTATCATTTACCGCCAGAAGTTACCAGGCGCGGGTGGTTTATGCCTAAATCGGATAAAGGATGGTTACACACTGATCAGAGCTACCTACGTAATAATTTTGAATGTGTACAAAGTTGGGTCACGGCCAGAGATGTAAGAGATGGAGATGCTACACTTGCTATATTAGAGGGTAGTCATCTTCATCACGCCGCCTTTGCTAAGCACTTTAATATTACAGATCCTAGCGACTGGAATAGATTAAAAGATCGTGAACAACTAGAATTTTATATGTCAAGGGATTGTAAAAGACGATCGGTGAAATGTCCTAAGGGGAGTATAGTTTTCTGGGATAGTCGAACTCTTCATTCTGGTCAAGAACCTTTGAAAAATCGTAAGACTTGGAATATTAGAAATATAGCCTACCTTTGCTATACTCCCCGAAGTTTAGCTACCCCGTCGAATCTAAAGAAAAAGGTCAAGTATCTGGAAGATTTACGAATGACTACTCATTGGCCCCATAAAATTAAAGTATTTGCCAAAATTCCTAGAACTTATGACAGTCCTCTACCTCTAATCCGCGATTTGCCCGCTCCTAATCTTAGCAGAATAGGTAAAATTCTGGCAGGATATGATCCTATTAAAATCTCTGAAGAGAATCTAGACGAAGAAGGATATGCCATAATAGACCTTATATATTAGGTATTACGCGTAGTAGCGTAATACCTTAATCTAAATTTCTACCTCTTCGAGGTAGAAATTAAACGGTATTACGCTACGCGTAATACCTTAATTTAATTTCACTTAAGTGAAATTAGTTAGATCAGAGACCATAAAGTCTAGTCTCACCCTTTACAGCTGATATATCATCTTTGATTCGTTGTTCTCGAGTCACAGCTTTTTTACCTTTATACCCAGGTCGATTTAATTCTCCTGCCAATCCAAAATCTATAAATAAGATTTCGTAGATTTTTCCTTTAATCTCAATCATATCTTTGGTAGACACGTCTACTTTTCTCATCATGATATTTTCGAAATTAATGTCGCCATGATAATATCCCAATAAATGTAGATTATTGGTCATCTTTAGGACTTTCTCTGCCAAAATTTCTTTTGATTTGAGCGCGTCATCACCTTGAAGAAAATCTTTGAGAGTTATATCCATCATACCCATGATGATGACGCCTGCTTGATCGCACGTCCAAAAATCTTCAAGCTCGACTCCCAATCCAGCAAACTTCTTCTGCATCTCTACCTCTTTGAGAAATCTTTGCCGAGTATACTGATTAGTAAATTTATTAATCTTCATTACCCCAACCCTTTCTTCAGAACGTACCTTCCAAACTGTTCCATATCTACCAGATCCCAACGGTCCAAGAATTTCCCAACTTCTCGTACACTCCATGATATTCTGAATTATTTTCTGAATAGAATTTAGACGTAACCGAAGACAAATTTTTACCTCGAGGTAGAAATTAAACGGTATTACGCTACGCGTAATACCTTAATTTAAATAGGATATGACAAGTGTATAGATGGCTCTGGCAAAGACTTATATATATAAATTTTCGCCAAGCGATAGCCAAGATCTGGCGATTGTATTAGATGTCTCAGAAGAGATACATGTAGATAAGGATACTTGGTTTACATACCAAAAAATAGATGGAATGATATATCCATACCGCTCCTCTTCTGGAGAGGAGTCTCCGCAGACTCCACTAGAATTTTTTAAGAGGTATCCAAACGTTTCTATAGTTACTAAGAGCCTTTTGACTAATATACGTGGATTAGAACTTTCAAAAATAGAAGGATATTTTGATTATACAAAGATGATTAACGATTTAGAGATGTTGGGGAAGGTTAAGACTGCACCCTCTAATAATTGGTTGGCGACAGATCCCAGAGAGTTTTGGTTTGTCGATGATTCTGATCTATATTCAGTAGATTGTCTAGGTACCAACCTGTGTCAACACATCTCCGAAAAAGTAAGAAAGGAATGGTTGTCGATAATGGTCTGAATTTAACGGTATTATGCTACATAATACCTTATTTAAAGCATCGGACTTCTTTCAGTAATCGAATGGAAAATGTTAAAGTATTGACCAAAACAATCTCTGAAATTAAGAGACTTGCCGATGGTATAATTCTTCAAACATTGCCACTGATGAAAGTTATAGAGGTGGAGGAGAATGAATATGTAGAGTCGTTGATCGCAGAGGTTCCAGACCTTCAATCAAGCCAAGCTTTGCAAACTCTTCAAGACATAGTTCTAGAATGGGTAAAAGATGCAGAACCTATACGAACCGAAGTTGATGTTTTTATCGTGTATGATGATAACTCTTTTAAGTTTAAGATTAACACCCAAAGATGTCCAGTACTCTCAGAGGTATGGAACGGAGACGCCTATGGCGACGGAGGAGTTGACGGTCTAAAGATATTCAGAGATGAACTCAAAAAACAATTAGAAGAGATTAGCGAAGAAAACTTAATAAAGAAGGCAAAGGAACTCTTATTGGGAGAATAATAGTATCTCTAAACATTAAATTCGACTTGTCGAATTTAACGGTATTGTGCGCAGCACAATACCTTAATTTAGTTTCTCGTCAATGACGAGAAACTTCAATTCACGCAAATTCCCATGCAAGTTGTTCGCGTTTATTCTCATTCTGTACTTTGGCGACTCTCAGACGGTCTCTCTTCTCCGCGCTCCACTCTTCCACCGCAAAACGAATAGGTGGATTCTCCTGGTGGTAGATCTGTACCACATACGACGGATTTGAGTTTTTATCTGGAATACTAATATGCCCAAATTCCATTTTAGAGCACTAGTCTATGATTTTTTCAAATGATATTTTCAATTTTTCACTGACCACTGCCACAACATCTCCTCTTCTCTATATAATCTTCAGTGTGCAAGGATAGTCTAATAGTTTTGACTTCTTCCTTTACTTCCAAGGTTTCTCTAGACACATTATCAAACAGATTTTCAATACCAGATCCAGTCAATGCACTTGTATAAAACAATCTATAAGAGTGCTTTGTTGCATAGTCAATTATGTCCTGGTATGAAATTTTGGGTTCGTCGATTTTGGTTGCAACTAAAAAAATCTCAGCGTCAGGAGCATACTCTAATACTTTTTCAAGTCTAGTCTCAATCTCCGAGACTACAGGTTCGTCAAAACATAATAGCACTACAACTGCTCCCCTAATGTATATAGGAGCTATGGAATTAAATCTTTCTGATCCGGCAGTATCCCAGATTTGTAATATAACAGTAGATCCATCTACTATCACTCTTTTAGAGTTGAAAGCTGCACCTACAGTACTTTCTAAACAGTTGTCAAATTTACCATAAACATATCTCATCATTAAAGCAGATTTACCAGCACCTTCTCTCCCATAAAGGACTATTTTGGCATACCTCAATCTTTCCTGAGTTTCACCTATAGTCGATGTCATGTGCTATTCATAGGCTACCCTATATTTTCTTGAAATTAAGGTACTACTCTATGCGTAATACCGTTTAATTTCTGCCTCTTTGAGGCAGATTAAGGTATTACGCTACGCGTAATACCGTTAAAATTTCTACCTCGTCGAGGCAGAAATTTAAAGTATGGTGAAAACCAACTTCCGACCTGCGGTCGGAGTCGCTTTTCGGAAAAAGTCAATTTCTATCTCGAAGAGGTAACAGGTATTGGTATTACGCTACACGTAATACCTTAATTTAATTTTTCGTGAGTTATGTAGATAGTTTGATGTATACAATTTTCAAACTAGTTAAGACAAAGATGCCAAGAGATGAAAGTCGGCGTACCTCTAGAGATCAAGATTGGGTGTTGACATGGGTAGAGACTTATCAAGATGAAACTATAGCCAAAGAAGGCTTGAGAGTCATGATTACAGAGGATCCAGATCCAGCTAGCGACTGGCTAAAAAGAAAAACGTATTTTGGAGCCACCTATGATCAATACATTCGTAATAAAAACAACTATCACCATAGAAAATATTTTCTAGTTACTCCTACCTATACTCTGGAACACTTAGAGCGCGAACTCAAAGCATGTGTAAGAAGAGCTGGTATGAATGTTGTATAATTCTTAATTTCGACCTGAGTCGAAATTAACTAGACTAAATTAAGGTATTACTTACCTGTAGATCCGAAACCTTCATGACGCCCATATCGGGGTTTAATTTCTTTGACTTCTATAGCATTAGCCATACATATCTTCTCTACTACAAGTTGGGCAAAACGTTCTCCCTTTTTGATAATATAACCTATGCGGTTATATACATATTCTACGTTGTGCGCTCCGTTAAAAATATAAACATCAACAAGTTTGGTACATCCTACCACTACTCCAATGGGGCCGTTATAATCTACATCTATTACACCAGCACTTACAGTCAAATGTTGCTTGACTGCCAAACCACTTCTCATAGCAATTCTACCATATGTATTCTCTGGAAGTTGAACTGCAATGCCTGTAGGTACCAATGTATTCCCGTTTAGCGGGTCAATGTGCGTATCTTCGAGGGCGTACAAATCAAACCCTGCAGAATAAGGTGTTGCACGAGTAGGAATGATTGCATCTTGATGTAGTTTTTTGAACTGAATCCAAGTATCATCTACATCATTGGTAGTCGGTTGCATTGATGGGCAAAAAATAACACATTTATTTTGTATACATTTCATATTTATTAAAATCTACCGTCATTGTGCGATAGACATGTGTTGTCTGAGCTTTCATCTTCATCAGAAAGAGCCGGCGCTGGCTGGAATTCACCACCGCCAAATGGGTCGCTCAAATAGATCAGAACATTGGCGACAGCCTTGACCTGATCCCTGGCAATGGACGTCGGCAAGACCAAATCGTCGCGATACTGGGCAATGTAGGCAATAATCTTGCTGGGTGCTGCAAGGTCGCCGCGAAGAGAATCGGCGGGGGATGACACTGGCACTGGCGTCGGTTTGTCGCTCAAGTCTGTCTCGAGCGTGCCAACAACGTAGACGTGGCTTGGTTTGAAATGACAGACGTCGATCCACCATTTCCCCATCGACGGTGCACCGTTGTATCGTCGCCCTCGCAAGGCGACAATAGCACGAGGACAGTAGCTCACGGGCGTGACAGGCTTGATAACGGCCCCGCGACCGTTTCTCGCGAAGAACTCGTGCAGTGCTGCCATCACGCTCACGGTTCCGACGTATTCACGGTACGTAAGGCCATCTGATTGTTGCTCGGGCTGCGAAGGGTTGAGTGGGAAGGCAGACCGCGTTTCGGCTTTCAGCACCCACTCAACATCTCTCTGATCGAAGAAATGGCGACAACGAAGCCACATGTTGTGTTTGAGGAGAAAGTCATCGCGTGTATCAAAGAACGTCTCTGTATATTCGCGCGCCTTGCCAAGGATCTCAGGGTGCGCGAATAGGGTAGTCATGAAGTCGTCCTTCAAGGAAAAGTGCTCATGATAGACAGTACGAGTTGCTATAAAGTCAACCAAACCAAACTTTCCTCTAATAAAGTTATCATAAGTATATTTCCCAGCATCAATGACCGCATCCATGAAAGAGTATGCAATAATCTTTTATGTATTCCAATGACTTTGCTCAAATATTTGAGCAAAGTCTGCAGGCAATGTCCTATTTTTCCTCTTTTAGAATATCTTTGGGGACCATTGGTTCTTTTGTAGTGCTAAAATTAAAGAAATCAAATGGCGGGGATATACATACAATCAACTCTTTCGAATGAAATCTTTCTTCATCCATCAATTGAAGTAGTACATTGTTTTCTGATATCTTTCCTCGTTCTATATAGTCATTATATTCTATGATTTGAGAGACATCAATGTCATCCATAATCACAAACTTCATCTCATAGAATCTACCGTCGAAGGAATTGATATGTCGTTCGAAATTTATGAGTTTTAGCCTTATCCCTGGTTTTATTAAGATTATAAATCCTCCAATGTTGGTACAATAATGCTGAGGTCGCATGTGATCTTTAGGGACCAATCAGATAGTCTCTAGAGTATCATTCTTATACTATAATTGATACTTTACTCCAACGTGATGGATACGCCCAGCCAAAGAAGAGGGGTTGTGTAGTGTTGTAATATAAGATTGGAAGTACTCTATAAGTACTTCCTTATTTACTATTTTCGCATGTGCGAAAATAGGGGGTCAAAGGTTGGTATTGCCTTTCGCATATGGGTTACATTATAACAGATTCTAGATCTTCTGGATGGAATCGTGCCATGACTTGTTTAATCTCACTGGTAAGTATGACGTCATCTTCCTTGATCCTTTTTGCAGACGTGCTAGGACGTCCACCAGGATATGTGCCTGGATCTGCCAAACTTCCAGACTTTCCAAAGTCTATCAAATATAATCTATATATACCCAAAGAGGTAGATACCGTAAAGGAGGACTCGGAGTGAACCCGCCTCATCATGATATTGCCGAAATGATTGTCACCGTGATAATAGCCCAAGGCATGGAGCGCATCCATCAGTGCGCGAACACCAGCAATTACGGCGTCTGCATCTTCTGCCGTGATATCTTCTACCAGAAAGTCTTTGACCGTGATATCCAAGCTCTCCATAATAATGACGCCCAGTTTCGTACTCTTTCTACATTTCCAACTATCTTGTACGGGTATAGTTATATGGTGTTCGGCTAGAAGAGTTTGCATGCTGACCTCTTTATTAAAAGCAGCCTCTGTAGTTCGTTTTCCAAAGATAATAACCTTCATTACATATCCACATCTCGATCGTCTACATGCCCCATATACAGTTCCGTATTGTCCTTTTCCAAACTCTGGATGGGGTATAAGCGTCCACTTGTCTTTTTTCTTCTCTTTGATAGGCAGACAAAATACATCTGGGACGCCCGACATTACTATATAATCTAATGCTAAATAAGTTTTTGGTGGAACCAAAAACGATACGCGTCATACCCTAAAATTGACATTATATTATCGCATTTGAGTTTGAATAAGTGATGTCGTCCATCATATATAACATCACTTGGGATGCCGGAGACGTGACACCCGAAGTCTATGAGATGATAGAACGTCTCAAAATTGGCGATTTCATACATGGTCTCACATATCCGCGCCTACTGATAGTAGAAGAGAAACTTAGAGTGAGGATCAAAAATGCAAAAATCATGATGACCGGCACTGGTTACGGTTTTGTATCTGAATGGTTCTGGGACTAAAAAAAGAGTCTAGGAGAAAGTCTCCGCACGTTTTTCGTTCTAGTGAAAAACTGTCGAACTATGACGCTTGCGTCATAGTCCTAAAACTAGTTGTGTATAACGTACTCCATCCCATACATTCCACTATTACATTACGAGTAGTTTTATAGGTATTGCCTATGACTGATAGTCCAGCTGGACCATCAATGAGGCTAGAACTTTTAGATCCCATGAATAATATAGTTTGCTACTTTAAATTATAAAAGTAGAGAAAAGTAAAAGAGAAGTATTACAAGATGTCAGCATTGGGTAGATTATTAGTAGTTGTAGCGGTATTGATTGTAATCTGGTTGATATGTCGTAAAGCTCAACGTTCGAACTTTAACTTTGGAGACGACTCCGTGTGCGACGGTCATTGTTTTAGAGACGGTAATGGTCATATAATGGATGTGTATGATTGTTGTGAATGTAAGGCTACGGTCACTAATCAGTTTGAGCCCAACTTTCACAAATGTATGTGCGAGGCAGGATACAAAGATTATTGTTATATACCAGTGACCAATCTGTTATTGTCTCAATAGATTCGTTTTTGATCGCCCGATCAAAAACTTACCTTCTACCTCGAGGTAGAAATTTAATGGTATTACGCGTAGCGTAATACCTTAATTTATAAACTTCTGCGTCTGGTGTGGACCTTGGCTTTTGATCGAACCCTGTTTGAATTATAAAACCATACAATCAAGATTCTGACCAGAGTGATTATACAGAACGCCGATGACATAATGGATATTACTGTATCAATGTCAAACTTCAAACTCGCGCCAAGTAATACAAAAAATGATGTGATCGTATATTTGCCAATCATGAAGAGAATTTCTCCTGTCAATGGTAGATACATCATCGGATCGCGCACCAAGGCTCTTTTTTCAAGAGTCATTTTGGCATGTAGATATTTTACGTGTATTAATGTCAACCATGCCGCGGCAAGAATTGATGTCCACCCCAAGAAAATAAATCTGGTAACCAGAAAGTAAACCGATACCATTTGACTTGAGATGTAGACCATATCATTAGATAGTCGTATCTACATTTTTCACTTTTCGTCCATTTAATTTTTAGAAAAGACTATACTTATATGTGATACCTTGCTCATCTCCATTCGGTCTGTTTCTAGATGATGAGTCTCTGGTATCACTCTTTCTTTTTTATGTATCATAGTAAACGCTCCTACACATATTATAAAAGCACACGCTATTGCAGCCCATAATATCAACAGCCCGGCTGCATAATCTATGGAATAATCGCTACAATTTCCAAGATGACAGCCCTCAGTACACTCTTGAGCGTCTATTATGATTCCATTAAGACATGTATACAATGTATTATTTTGACATACGTTTGTATTGTTTGTGCACATCATCATCACTAACGTATTCAATCTCTAAATGTGTATTTAATTTCGTCGAGGTCGAAATTAAACGGTATTACTCATAGAGTAATATCATATCTATAGAACATCAAAGTCTCCTTCAAACTTCATTTTACGTTTGAAATCGTGAATATACACTGGAATTTCAGCTTTCCAAGCCAACGTCATCATATTTTTGGTGCCTCTGCTAGCAGATATATCAGGATGAAATGCTATGACTACATCTGGTCTTTCTTCATCTAGCATTTTTTGATTTCTTATAGGACCTGCAGAATTTCCGTAAACAGACCACTCGGCAGGATATTCTCTGGTCTCAAAATCATGTAATCGAGCCAGCTCTGCTACATACAAATCTATACCTTTACATCCTCCGTGAATAATTACAGAGTATTTGGGGAGAATTTTGAGCTCAAAATTAATCATCTCTTCAAAACATATTGCAGAGTCTCTATCTCCACACATTAATACTATGAGAGGTCTCTTATATCTTAATATCTGATTTTGTTGTTTTGTGGTTAACTCTGTCATATTGGGGGAGAATTTTAGACAGGATTTTGCATAACATTCAGATCTTTTTCTATCCCATCTAAACCAACTTTGCAAAAAACATGTCAACAGAACCAAAATATCTGAGTTTTGGATGAAGTGAATATATACTTTTGTATTAGAAGACAAAAGACAAGATATATTGTGGATTAATTCTATCAAATCAACGTCAGAGATGGAAATTCCTATCTCTATGCCATCATGGGCGGGATCTTCACCAACCATTAAAAGAGGATGGATAACCCACCCACAGCGAAGAGACGGATGTTTGATAAATACCAAATCTGTAGACATACCCTCAAAAGTAGTTGATCATTTAGATTTCCTCTACAAAGAAACTCCAATTTTTCGCTTGCAATAGAGTAATGGCGTATACTCATACTGTATTTCCCGGCTATGTCCCTGACGGGTACTTTGATGAGGATAATATAGAGTTCATTCGCAAGAAGATTGCGACTGTTCTCTCCGGAGAATTTCATCAACTCATCAATTTTGACAGAGCTAGTGTTATTCGCATAATGTCGAGAGTGCTCGAAGAGAGATTGGAACCAATTCCCAAAATGAATCAAAGAGTACTAATGTATCTTGGAGATGAATATCGTAACCATCAAGCAGAATTGCACAAACGCCTCAAATGGGAAGATCATTATGTAGAATCCACAAGATTATATGACCCTACCACGGAGCGTACCTTTGATACTCAAATTGTAAAATTAGCCAATAGATTGGGGAGAGAGCGTGTGGGTGGGACTATGAGATTTATGTTCATCTAAGTCAAAAACTGAAAAGATATGTATATAAAATCTACAAAATACGTTGTATCTGAAAAAGATATGGCTCACCGTATGGTGTTTGCGTTGATGCATCATGGCGAGGATCACAAAAATCCTATCAGCACAATTGGAATTTTTGATAGTATAGATGCAGCCATGAATGTTTTAGATGATGATATGTGTGAATACTACGGAGGAACATTTGACGATGGCGACTTTTATATTCAAGAAATACCGTTTAATTATACGAGAGACGAGTTGAAAAAATTTCACGAAATATTCGTATTCGTAGAAGATAAATCCGACTAGGGTTTAATTTCTACCTCGAGGTAGAAATTAAACGTTTCTTTTTCGATCAAGATCGAAAAAGTATAGTACTTGGAATTTAGGCCGCTATCCACGACGTTGATCCGGGATGGATAGTCACGGCACCTGCCGGGAACGAACCTGCCAGCGGTCTCATAACTACAGTGCCCGCAGGAGAAGAATCAATTTCGATAGTTCCGGCCTCGGCATTTCCTCCGAATGTATAGACAGCTGGCAATACATGATTTGAACTGTTATACAGGGGGCGGAATTGAATGGGTAATACAGGGCTCAATTCTATGGGAGATATAGCATCAAGAACCACAGATGTTCCCGTCCACGTCATTGATACTTGAGAGTCAATCTTGCTTAGTGTTACGGACATTGATCCCACAGAGACTGGAGCAGGTAGAACTTGTATTACAGAAGCTAGAAATGTAAACGATTCTTCAGTGCTTACCTTGAGCCATTCAGTTCCATCGGCGTAATATAGACTCAAATCGGTACTATCCAGAGCTATAGAACCTTTCAGAGGGGTTTCCTCAGTGGTGTCTACTATAGGTATTCTGTCAGAAGTGAGAATTCTAGAAGCAAACACTTCTTGGTCTTTTATGGATTTGATTCCGAATGACATTGTAAATAACCAACAAAACTTTGTATAATTATTTGGGTTAACTTCCGTTTAATTTTTCTCCGCAAGAATTGACAAAAATGTGGAAATCTTGGTCAGATCATTGAAGCGTGCATCTAGTTGTTTGGAATGATTTTCCAAACTTTCTAAAAGATTTTTAATATTCAAGTATCGCCAATCGGAGAACCATTTTGATTTATGACGCTCTATCTTTGCATTTAGTAAAGACAAATCGTCGTGAATATCATGTACTGTATGTTTCACAAAAAGAAGGCAAAGTTCTATAGGGTCATGTTCTTTATTTATCACGTCTAGTGTTTCACAAGCTCTTAGTGTAGGTGTAGATGGTACGTCTACACCTCTATCCATCACTCCAAGTACAGATCTAACTAACAACAATCGTCTTTCCAAATCCAGTTGTTTTATCACAGCTGTGATCTCTGGATTTTTATGCGTGTATATGTTTCTTACTGCACTACAAGTCCCTACTATAATTTTTTCAATACCTGTTAGCACTCCACTATAGAGCCCGTATGCTATCAATGGTATAACATACGCCATATAATCAACTAGGATCATTTACTATTTAAATTAAGGTATTGTGATACGCACAATACGTTAAATTCGACTTGTCGAATTTAAATTTTGGACAGGGCCAAAATTAATCTTATATTCAAATCTGGTCAACTTTCTATTATCACTAGAGATGTTCGTAAGGCAAAAATTGAAATTTCGTCCTTGAACACAACTCAAACACGGACTTTGTTTTGAGCAAAGTTAACGCGTTAGATAAACATTATCTTCAATGTCTCTCGAACTCGTACCTCTGGAAATTATGGAGGAGTTTGGACTAGAGTTGGAGGATGTAATCGTCCTCCAAAGGCTCTCCAAGAGTATGTATACTCTGATAAAAGAGAGACCTCCAAGAATCTTTTCTTTGACAACCTTTAAGAAAGGGATGGAGCCCTGGATTCACATACTAACTAACTTTAAGCTGGGAACATTCGTGAAAGATTTGTCCCTTTTTGCTAAAGTTCACACCCTCGATCTCTCCGATACGGAAGTTACAGATGTCTCTGCCCTGGGCCGCGTCCACACCCTCGATCTCTCCTATACCCAAGTTTCAAATGTCTCCGCTCTGGGTAACGTCCATACCCTTAATCTTTCCGATACCAAAGTTACAAACGTCTCCGCCCTGGGCCGCGTCCACACCCTTGATCTCTCCTATACCCAAGTTTCAAATGTCTCCGCTCTGGGTCAAGTCAATGCTCTTAATCTTTCCTATACCCAAGTTACAGACATCTCCGCCCTGGGGCGCGTCCACACCCTTGATCTCTCCGGTACCCAAGTTACAGACGTCTCCGTCCTGGGTCAAGTCCATGATCTTAATCTCTCCCGTACCAAAGTTAAAAATGTCTCGGCCCTGGGTAACGTCCGCACTCTTAATCTCTCCCGGACCCAAATTACAGACGTCTTCGCCCTGGGGCGCGTCCACACCCTTGATCTCTCCGGTACCCAAGTTACAGACGTCTCCGTCCTGGGTCAAGTCCATGATCTTAATCTCTCCCGTACCAAAGTTAAAAATGTCTCGGCCCTGGGTAACGTCCGCACTCTTAATCTCTCCCGGACCCAAGTTACAGACGTCTTCGCCCTGGGTCAAGTTCATAATCTTAATCTCTCCCATACCGAAGTTACAGACGTCTCCGCCCTGGGTCGCGTCCACGCCCTTTATCTCTACCGTACCCAAGTTACAGATGTCTCTGCCCTGGGACATGTCCACGCTCTTAATCTCTCTTATACCAAAGTTAAAGATGTAAACGTCCTTGGTCGCGTGCACACGCTTAATCTTTCTTATACCAAAGTTAAAGATGTGGACGCCCTGGGTCACGTCCACACCCTTAATCTCTCCTATACCAAAGTTAAAGATGTCTCCGCTCTGGGTCATGTCCACATCCTTGATCTTTCCGATACCCAAGTTACAGATGTCTCCGCCCTGGGTAACGTCCACGCCCTTAATCTCTCCTGTACCGAAGTTACAGACGTTTCACACCTAGGTCAAGTCCACACTCTTAATCTTTCCTGTACCAAAGTTAAAGATGTGAACGCCCTGGGTCATGTCCACACCCTTAATCTCTCCTATACCAAAGTTAAAGATGTCTCCGCCCTGGGTCATGTCCACACCCTTGATCTCTCCCGTACCCAAGTTACAGACGTCTCCGCCCTGGGTCACGTCCATGATCTTATACGATAAATATTTTGTTCCTAGTTTTCGTTTTGCCCAAAATTTAACAGTATGATATCTAGACAGACATCATACCTTGATTTAAATACTCTTAGTTTTTTCCGAACAAGGTTCTTTTGATAATCGTTCCCAGAGCATATAATTCTTGGTCTTGGTCAAATATTTGTCTCTCTATCTTTGATATATTAACGTAACTTGTGTATATACATCCTGTTCCATATACCAATACCATCCACCATACTATGTAATATTTTGCCTTGAAGAGTTTGTAAAGTGCAAAATAGAATAACCATTCATCTGCAAATAAAAAGATTCGTTTGATCGTGTAATAGACGATCAATTTTGATAAGGAAATTTTTTGGACAATGGCCGACTCCATGTATAATCCCTAGGACACACTCTAAATTAAAGTCCGGTATAAGATAATTTTGACTTAGTCAAAATTTAAGTCCAGTAGAACAGTAAGCTTAAAGCCTCACCAAGACTCATTAGTGAAATGGATATCATCAATCGTTATTTTGGTAAGATTATATTTGTCAAGGCAGATTTGAAAGAAGATCATACCATCTATGTAGCAGCACTTAACTCTTCCTTTCAAGATGGAAGGAAGCAATATGCATTAGCATTTGTGCCGGTACATCTGGCCATTATAAGTCAAGGTTATCTGAGCGACCTTTACTGGGTCAACCTTCAAACGAGGACCATGACCAATGGCTATCGTCTACCACCTCAAAGGTGGGAGATTCCAAGAGGGTTAGACAATACAATGTTTACCGCCGTTGAGAGAACAGAACATAAGACTAAATATCTTTCTGATGCTTATCCATTGGAGATGATTCTCATCCACGATCAGAAAAAGAAGACCAAATTTCAATACCATAATCACATGAATCTATTGGCTGCACTGACAACGTTTAGATGTGTTATCTCTCTACTAAACACACCTTCTCCCGCGGCATCATTACCAGTAGCACCCCAAACTACACATTTTTCTCCAGCTCCTGTCTCTTCACCAGAAGCTTCTAAACAATATTCTATAGGAGATGCATCATACTCTCCTGGAGCTGACGGAAGATATACGACGATAGGTTTATCGGAATACACCGTACCACAAATACCTTCCGCTCCGACAAAGAAGGGAGGTGCTCAAAGAGAGATGATTTCTAGACCTAGAGCATCTGTGGGGCAGGTAGTAGACGATTCTTTTGAACTACTTTGATTTAAGGGTCAGCAAGCAAATTTTCTAGCACGATTGTTATCGTCATGTATAAACTTTTTGAGGCATGTATAAAATTTGTCGGGATGAGCAGTCTTTTCAGTCTTGGATGTAGGATACGAAGTTTCAGCAGTAGTGACAAATATTCTATTCTCTTCGTCAAATTCTAATCCTGTAATATCTGATACTATACAATTCGCATATACGACATCGTTAGGCGTCAGACTTCTAAACTGAAAACCCAATTGCACTACGGAGACTAGATGTCTAAATTCCGAATTGGTGAGACGATGCATGGTCTTTAATCCCAAGAGATAATCCATGATGAGTTGATCTTTTAGATGGCGGGGTTTAATGTTTTTGAATTCGCAGTCTAAATCAACCTCTCTCTTTTTCATGGCATCTTCGATTGCCTTTTTCTGAACCTTAAGATCTCTGGATGATCTCATGTCATATCTGCCTCTCAATATTTTCATCACTGCTCTGAAGGTCTCCGCCGGGTTATCTTCTGGAAGTGCTATCACTTCTGATTTTTTCCCATCTAACTTAAGAATCAGGTTGTGATGTACAGCATCATATCTCATTCCAGAAGGGAAACGATTGCACGCTAATTTGGTAAACTCGTCGCGCCAAAAAGAATCTAGCACAAAAGATTTGCATTCCTCGAATATAGGAAATATCACGGGTTGTTCTTTGGCACTCATCTGTAGTCACCCTACCTGTCATCAAAGAAATATCTCTTTTAGAGTTTTAGTTTTTACAGGTTTTTTCGTCTCTAAAGTTGAGACGAAAAACATTATTTAGCACATTCAAATCTCATCTTGTATATATCTTGCCGCATATGAATTAGCTAGAACATTGGTCACACAATGATCAAAGTTATGTTTTTGTAATGTCTCTAATACGGTAGTTGTATCTATATTGGAACTAGGTGTCTTAACACTAGGACAACCGCCAAAAATTTTACCTTCCATGCCACCACTGGCACAATCGATGATAGATACACCACCATAAAGAGCGGCTGTGAGACTATCATAAGCATTTCCCAATGGATCGTGAAGATGAATTGCTATTTTTTTCATATCTATTCCTGATCTTCTGAGGGCCGATAGAGTAAATATAACAGACATTGCATCGGCAGTCCCTATGGTGTCTGCGATAGACACTTCATAACAACCAAGATCTAGTAGTTGTTTTACAACCAAAATCGTTTTCTCTACAAATTTATCTTGATTATATCCTTCAAAAGGGCAGCCAAATACACAAGACACATAACCTCTGAGAAATAAACCTCGAGATGATGCCACGTGTGCTATTCCTCTAATCTTTTCCAAATTCTTATCAATGCTACACCCATTGTTCTTTTCACAAAAACTTTCAGAGACTGCAGTAAACACAGCGAATGTATTGAGAATTTGATAAT
>Ga0247796_1000065_pt1 | contig 16004 bp, 13 predicted proteins | sample UWRJS166409R6_FD_179941 | JGI IMG/M metagenome (GOLD analysis project Ga0247796, IMG submission 179941) | Soil microbial communities from Arlington Agricultural Research Station in Wisconsin, United States - UWRJ-S166-409R-6 | ecosystem: Environmental > Terrestrial > Soil > Agricultural land...
ACGGTCAAACTTTTATTTCCATTTCCTGGTACAGCCCAAAATGTGACTTGACGATTGGCAAACCCTCCCAATCTAGAGTGAGTCCACGGATAATATGCGACTATAGTTGGAGTGTTGCTTGACGTAATTTGAACTGTATTGATAGTTACAATTTGCGGGGAAGAAGAACCACCATTGCTAGCCAATGTAAGCTGTCCTTGTGCATTGACGGTTATATTCGCATTTGTATAACTTCCGGCCGCAACAGCCGTATTTGCTATAGATATTCCAACAGAACCGCCTAGGGAGACTGCACCTCCTCCGGTCAATCCTGTTCCAGCATTTAGAGTTACTGAAGAATTTTGAAGCAATGAATTAGTAATCTGTTTCCATGACGCAGTCGTCGCATTGTTTGCTGCCAATACATAGTTTGCCACAGGAGGTGCACTTCCTGATACAACAACATCTGCACCTGTAGTCATAAGTTGACTTGCGGCAATCGTATTAGTGTGAGAAACCATTGTCTTGTTCGTCAAAGTTTGATTAACATCTCTCAACACTATCGCATCGTTTGCAGTGGGCGCGGGTATATCGATAGAATGATTAGGCCCTCCAAATCCTGTAGGAGAGGGTTTTATGGAGATAGTATTGCCACTACCGTTATCACTTAATAGTTGCAACTCTGCAATTTGTACCATGCCAGAAACACTTCTTTGGACTAGAGTAGAAGGCGTGTTCAATGAAGTGGATGCATCCAGTTTTTGTTTATCTGCTACAGACATAAATCCATTGGCCAGGGATGTTACTATGGAGTGCATTGTTGGATCTGTCTGAGAACCATGAGCGTGTACATGGTCAGATCTAGAAAATGATGCTGCTACTCCCATGGAATTTGCTGCCCCTATAGTTACAGGCACAGCTGTGGTCAGAGCATCAGCACCACCAGGTAAATGTCTAGATGCATGAGATGTAATATCCACGCCATTGAGAAGGTTACCACCAGAACCTGTTATATTGGTTGCTCCAAGTTGAATATTTCCAATCATAGTCGAACTGCCATCAACCCTAAAATATTGAGGATGTGCATTTCCTACGGTCAAATTGAGTAAAGAATTGTGATCTGCTGATGCGGTAACCCCTTCTGATCTAAATGATAATACTGGACGAATGTCACGAAATCTTGATGCTGCAAGAGGAGATGACGGATCTGAATCTGTTACAACTATTCCAGCGACTGGCAACATGTTTTCTACAAATGTTGAAGGAGGTGTAGGTAGTGGTCCATCATCAGCATCTATCTCTAGATTGAACAGTACTTGACCATATACTAAGAAATATTGCACGCTTCCCGATAGACTCGACAGTATATATAACGTGTGTTTTACCCATTTGCCTGCGGGTATCGGTGTCAATACCCCGGCATTATCATAGTCTAGTGGAATGTTTTGAAAAGCAGCAGTCTCGTTTGTTCCTCCAAAATAACCAATCATGGATACGTTGTCACCAGATGTAGGAGAATAATTACTTACAGATACAGAATAAGATCCTGAAGATACAGCAGCCGCACGCATCACCAAAGAAGATCCTGGAGATGCTATACATCCACTTTGAACTATAGGTCCAAATGTGTTTCGCAGTGTTTGATCTATATTAGATGCCAAATTATTGAGGATGCGACCTATCTCTTGCACATACGTTATAGATCCACTAAATGTTTTGACGGCACCAAGTATTATATTTTCTATGCCACTAGGTTGTGAAGTGGCCGCCAATACATTCTCCAAAGAGTCGACATATATCCACGACAGATTATTATCCGCAAGCGTCAAACTCGCTACTGGACTCCAAGTAATAAATTTGAGAAAGTTATTTCCTATAGGTCCATAGAATACATATCCTTCGCCTCCAGATATAGAAACATCCAGTCCACCTATAGGAGTAATCAAGGCTTGAGAATCTATAGCCCCTATTATCGATCCAAATCTTACCTGATCGGTAATATTTGTAATAGTATCCCATGTTGGTCCTTGATACAAATTTCCAGATAATCCGATACCTCCGCTAGGATCAATGACCGTGACTCCAAATGATGCTCCGGGTACTATGATAACCTTATCTATAGCGGCATCGACATCTATACTTCCTGTAGCGTTGACATTTTGGATATTTATATCTGTGGTATTTAGATTAAATGCTACTGATGAACAGATAAATATGGTTGAAAGTGCGTTTGCAGGGATACTTACGCCTGTCACAAGTCCGGAGAATATGGAGCCTTTTAAGGTAAGTCTTACCGGTCCATTAAGAATGATACCCGTACCTTGAGGTGGTGCCACAAGTTGTCCTTGAGAACAATTGGAAATCGCACCTATAATATTGGGTGTAGGAGAAGGAGATTTGACAGATGTTATGGTGAATAATGTTTGAAAATTGGCTAGTCCTGCAATTTGAGGTCCCCATATGAGGTTATCTATGATGAACTGAATTGGAAAATTAGACGGCCCGATATCATCAACTGTGATACCAGTAGTGAATGCCGCAGTGGCCAAAATCAATGAGTTCAACATTACGCATACACATGGCCCAGATGTGGAATTTATGTGAACTAATCCCACAGAAGTGTCATATGCTATCTCGTTTGTAATAAAAGTGAGGGACGGTAATGCACCTTTGCACTCTATAAGATAAGGTGTATATACTCCGGGAAACGCTGGATTAACGCTAGATAGAGTTAGTCTAATAACTGCAGAAAAATTAGCCCCCTGAATTAAAGGTTTTGTAGGATCTGTAGCTATCACTATACATTGATTCTGGAAAAAACCAATTATGGCAACGAAACTTTTCAAGACAAGTTCCGGTTCAAAATATATCCCCGGGCCCACATATATAGTATAACGATTTGTCGTAGAGTTGTCCGTAATCGCGGCCAAAGCGTCAACTATTCTTGAAAAGTCGGCACCCTTTTTACCAACGGTAATGATTTGTTGATCCTTGTTAGTTATAAAAAATGGTGCAACTTTGGGAATAATGGTCTTGAGATATTCAGTATACCCTTCACTATGTCCTATAGTTTGCAAATTTTGAATGTTAATGTTGATGGTACATTGGTCATACAATACACCCGCAGCTACTACCGACGGTGTATTAACATCATTAGGCACTATAATTCCATTGGTCCAATTTTGAATATATAAACCTCTAAGATCTACACTAGCACCTGTCAACACTTGGATCGCATTTCCTATACCATCTCCTTGAAGAACTGTAGCTTGTGATAAAAGGCGAGTGTTCAATCCTTCTATTATCAACGCATTGTCATTGTGATTATAAGTGAAGAAATTTTCTATACTTACCTCTGAGCCAAATCCTCCGATCAAATTCGTATCTGATGCTTTTAGACTGTATACAAAAGCGTCGGTCGTTCCAACATATTCAATATAACACAAAGACGCTTCAGTTGCAGATCCGTCGGTTAGACACTCCATGGCCATAGAACATCCCTCAAATTCTATCTTGTGAATCAAACAATAATCTCCGCAATTATAGAAAAAGAAGGCTGGAAATGCCGGATCTGTATCTCTAATAGTACAGAATATAGCACCTGACCTCTGAGAAAATGTAAAGAAAGGATAACCTGTAGCTGCTGGATTAAATCTTACAGCTTCCATGGATTCTCCAACTATAAACACAAATGACGGAATTGTTATCTGTGGTTCTTCATAGTCGCCTTGATACACATGAATAACATATCTATTTGTATCTGCGGGAACGCCCAATGGTATGCTGGCTATAGCATCCGATAGGGAAGAAAATTCGTCAGGTCCGGGATTTTTACGTACTATGACTATATTTTCGGGATGAATGTTGTAAAAAACATTAGATAGCCCACTGGACATTATAACTTCAGCACCGCCGGTTGGCCCCTGGGCAGGAAAATTAAATGTATAAGAAGATGTTAGCCCCGCAGCCTTTAGGTCCACGAAATTTGGAGCATCTTTCAATCTAAAAGTTGATGCTTCTACTTCACCTGATGGATACAAATGAAGAACATCAGGTGTTAGAGTATTTCCAATCACCATTTCATCAGACGCGTTTACAGTAACATCCCACTTGGTGAGAGAAGTATCATTTTCAAAATGAAGATTTATTGGATCTCCATCACTATGTATCATCACGGGCGATGATATAGGATAAAAACCTGACGCCATATATTAGATCAATATTATAGTTTGTAACTGATTCTTTTCGCCATGGCGAAAAGAGATGGAAATTTAATTTCCGCCTCGTCGAGGTGGAAATTTAACGGTGTTACGCGTAGCGTAACACCGTATTTAAACGATCAACGAATCCTATGTCCGGAGAAATATGTTTGACTGGGAATAGATATAGCCACATCTCCTATGGTACAAGTAGCTGTTCCCATACGATCGTGTCGTACTTGTATTCCAATGTTGTCACCTGCAGATAATTGTACTCCGGCCACCGTTAATGGAAGTATGGTGCAATTACTACTTGATGCTTCTACTTGGTGAGTGACCGTAGATAGAGGCACAGCAGTTGTTATGTTAAATATTCTTGCTTGACGAACTGCCATACCACTGGGGAGAGGAGAGGCAGGAAGACCTGCACCAGCTGTGACACCAGTTCCAGAATCAAATGATATCAATGCGTCCAAATTATATATACCCGTGGTTGGAACTATGAATATACCATATGTAGCTCCTGCTGTCAATGAAAATACACCATCTGGATCACATCCAGGAGAGGATGTACTCCATGTGACAAAGGGTTTGGTTCCCGTTCCCTCTGCTCCAGATCCGTTCAAACTAAACCATGTTCCTACATTAGCTCCTCCTGTTCTCGATGTCGGAATAGTGGTTGTAGATGCTGTTACATATGCAGTAAATATCGATTCTCCGCTTGATCCGGCGGTTCCCTGCGCTCCCTGAGAGCCCTGGGGGCCTTGAGCACCAGTAGTGCCCTGCGGACCTTGCGCACCAGTTCCCTGTGCTCCCTGTGGACCCTGCGCTCCAGTTGCACCCTGTGGACCTTGGGCGCCTTGGACACCTTGTGAAGGTCCCTGAGGTCCAACTTCTCCTTGAGGGCCTTGTGGTCCTTGAGCCCCAGTTCCTTGTGCACCTTGCGGGCCTTGTTCTCCCTGGGCTCCCTGTTCTCCTTGAACCCCCTGCGGTCCCTGGGGGCCGACTCCTTGGGGGCCCTGTGATCCTTGGGGGCCTTGTGTCCCCTGATTACCCTGTAGACCCTGGGCACCTTGGGGGCCAACTCCTTGAGGCCCCTGTGACCCTTGCGGGCCCTGTGCTCCCTGGACACCTTGAGCTCCTGTTCCTTGTGGGCCCTGAGGGCCTTGGGGCCCCTGCGTGCCTTGTGCTCCCTGGGCACCTTGAGAACCACTACCTATGGGTATCCATTGTTCTCCATCGGAATAATAAGGTACAGATGGAACAGGTACTGGTAGAGTAGGACCTGAAGTATCATAAGCTAACTGGCCAATGGTGTGTGGACTAGGTGGAAATTCAGTTAAGATGGGTAATCGCGGTATCACTATCTTTTGTGTACTGATGGTGACATCATTTGTTGTATTTGACGAAAACCGAGAACTCATCACTACATCTAACGAACATATTCTTATATTCGAATTTCGAGACACTCGAAATTCAATGACCGACGATATAAAGATCTTTTTTAATCCTTGATACATCCTTTACTTTCGAGTTCTCTGATGGTGTCTTTCATCCATGTCTCTGCTCTACCAAATACGTGATAACTATAGTAGTTGAAACTTCCAAATATAATTACATATGCGACCAAAATACTAAGATATAAAGTCTTCCAATCGGGTAACCCTCCAGGTGTTCCAACCAACAGCCACATTAGTATCATCACCGTAGTAGATAGAATAAGTGACCTTCGCCACTTGATAGATGCTTGTTCCGATCCAGAGGCTTTGCGTAATTTCTCTATTAAAAGTTTACACGAGTCGGTATTTGAAGGTTTTGTATAGCTAAATGACATACCTCCTCCGTTGTCACACTCTGTAGAGGAAGAGGTAAATGTAGGACATCTTATATCTTTTGTCTCTACATACCATACAAATGCGACAGCCGCGCCTAAAATGGCATACATGATCAGATTTTCTGTAGTGCTATTTAGCACATTCATCATTGACGCCTCTGTATACCCTATACATAAAATTTTTGCCTCAGCCGCTACTAATTTTCTGTCACAGTTTTAGTGTACAATGGTTTGGGACAAAGTGTTATTTTTTCTTCATCTCGAAACATTATTTGTTATAGGTATCATAATAGCCATAGTTTATTTTGTCTTCATTAGTAAGAGTAAAAGACCTGCATTAGAACGTCTAGAAGATTTTGCCGAAGAAGTACTAGGCGCTGCAAAAAATATAAGAGTCCCTCAAAAATTGATCAAAAAACCTAAAAGAGTGAACAAGCATGAAGAGAGATGTAGAGAGATTTTTCAGGATATCTTTGGCGTAAAGTTTAAAAGTTGCAGACCGGAGTGGTTGGAAAATCCAGTGACACACAAAAATTTAGAACTCGACGGATTTAATGCAACTATCAAAACACCTATAGGTAGAGGTCTGGCGTTTGAGTATGATGGAGCACAACATTCTAAATTTACTCCACGTTTTCAGAGAAATCCAGACGAATTTGTATATCAATGTAAGAAAGACTCGTGGAAAGATTTGAGATGTAAACAAGAGGGTATTCTTCTCATAAGAATTCCAAGTTTTGTAGCATTTCAAGACTTGGAAAGATTTATAAAACAAAAAATCAAGAGAGAAGGTTTGTATTCTTATCTAGACAGTTATGCGATGAAAAAATGAATGGTCGCGAATATATAAAATACCATAAAAAAATGATACTCTACCTTATAGAGACCATCTCATTCGGGTCACAAGCATTTCCTCATGTCAACCGTCAAAGCAAAGAAGCATCGTAAGGTCATTCGTGATAGTATTGGAGGCATCACCGAACCGGCTATTCGTCGCGTTCTTCGACGTGCTGGCGTAAAACGTATCGGCAAGGTAATCTATGATGAAATTCGTGGCTTGCTTAAGGTATGGCTAGAAAATATCATCAAGGACACTGTTGCATTCACGGAACATGCTCGTCGTAAAACGGCAAGCATAGAAGATCTAGAGGCCGCTCTAGATGTCAATGGTATTGCTCTTGCGGCAGGTCTAAATGAAAATGCTAAACACACTGCAACTCTACAATCTTGCAATGCTCGAGGTAAAAGCGGAGGTAGTCACTCTTCCAGTGCGACAGACGAAACTCCTAAGAAACCTCATCGTTTCCGTCCTGGAGTGGTCGCTATGAGAGATATTCGTCGCCATCAGAAGAATAGTGACTGTCTAGCATTTCCGAAGCTTAATTTCCAGCGACTAGTAAGAGAGATATCCCAAAACTACAGTGATGAATTGCGATTCGCCAAGGGAGTTATCGATCTCCTTCAACTCTCTGCTGAAGACTATCTAACTGACTTGTGTGATAGTGCAAACAAGTGTGCTATCCACGCAAAACGCGAAACTCTTCTTGCCAAGGATCTTCACCTAGTACGTATCGTTCGTAAGGAACGCGTCTAAATTCTCTAACTTTTGTGATATATATCACAAAAGCAATTCCCGCACAAAATTGAATAAATTAAATAAAACTTCCACAATATGTACTGGATGCAAAGTTCATCTGACTCACTGATAAAATCTCAGAATATTGGTCAGTCTGAGGACGCACTAAAACAATCCGGGTGTATGGCGACTGATAATTCAGAAATACCTCGTTCAGTTTCAACAGGAGATTTAGATCGTGTGCCGTATCGTAGGTCAAAAAGAGGTCCGAGAACTCCGCAACAATCTGCAAAGAAATATAGCCCCCGCAAAAAATTTAGATGGCATGATCCCGATTCTGGTCACACATTTACTGCCGGAGGTATTCTTTTCTATGATGATCATGGTGTTTGGGTGATTGGAGAAAAGGATAAGAATGGCATCGTATACACAGACATAGGGGGTAGATATGCCTATGAAGATGGGAATATTTGGACAACTATTGGGAGAGAGTTGCGCGAAGAGACCTATGGTCTATGTGAAATGTTTGTCAGCGAGATTGTTACTCTAGCAAAAAAATACCCTCCAGTCTATGTAAATGGTCATGATAACCGTCCTGTATACATTTGTCTGGTTGTTCCCCTAAGCGCTTTGAGTTTATATTCCAGAGATCATTTTTCTTTGAATCCTACTCTTTTTGAGATAAAACGACGAAAGATCATATCAGAAAATCCTGATGTTCCAGTCGAATATTATAGTCCATGTATACTAACCAAGTTAACTTTTGACGAGCTAAAAGATTCGTCGTTTCCTCTAAGCTATAGACTAAAAAGAATACTCAAATTTAGCCCTGTTTTCTCATCTATGCCTCCACGTTCGGAACCACCGTCCCCATACAACACAGACGATAGCGATGACTAGAATAAAAATGTTTCTGATGAACCATCAGAAACACTGAGGAGGGAGTTAGAGGTGATCACCGAAATATATGATGAATAGAAAACATTAACTACCACACGAGGAACATTGATCACGATCTATTTTGCGAGAACAACTTGGAACGGGATTAGGAAATTGTAATCCTGGATAATGAGTTGCCATATCTATCCGACGATTACACTCTGGAATATCTTGATCATAGGCCAGTGTAGGAGGAAAAGGATTATACGGACTAAAGTCTAAAAGATAAGGATATGTTGGATTAGCCGGGCGATAATATACTCCACCTCCTTGCAGGGGGCCATAATCTCCAACTCCAACTTTTCCTGGATACGGAGATGAAATATATCCTAAATTCATGTACTGGCGTTGTCGTTGATTGACATATCCTCCCATAAAATCTCGGCCTCGAGGGCCAGTTGAATCCATACTATTGGTATCCAAGAAAATATAGGTCCGACTTTTGGGGTATTCCCCAAAAGTCTATTAAGAATTTAATAGTATTCCTTCTAAATTTCTATCTCGAAAAGGTCGAATTTAAATTAGATATTCAGCCTATCTAATTAACTTCTTCCATTCATCAATGGTCTTTTTGGTACGCCTCTCGTGTATCTTTTTTTCCTTGACCAGATTTTGAATCTGGTCAAGTACATATGGCACTCGTACTACTATCATATATACATTTTTAGTCGATTTCGAATTTGTTAGCCATGATTTTTTAATTCAACGATAGTGTTAGATGGACCACATCATAGAATATACACAATCAGATATTGAGAAATGTATAAAACATACTGCCTATGCACATTCCATATCAGAGGATGATGTAATACAAGTACTTGAATCGGAAATTGAAATTCTAAAACAAAGACAAGTGTTACTTCGTGCTCCAATGAGTAGATGGATACATATAGGTAAAAAGTTCGACCAAGTCAAAAATTTTACTGTTGCCGAACTCAAAATAGCTCTTAGAGAACGAAGTATACCAGTCTCTGGTAAGAAAGACGAGATGGTAAATCTATTAGTGGCCTACGAGACTAAAACGAAGATAAAGTCACCTAAGAAAAGTGTAGAGAAAAAAGAAGATCCTAGCACCAAGGAGGGAAGGATGGGGATATTGTCTGAGTATACTTACTCTAGACAAGGAAGTGTAGATTATCCTCATGTGTACAAGGTCATGGACATTAACTTCACCTCAGACGATGAACCGTTTAGTTTACTCATAACATATCGGTTAGCAATGAATGTATCCTATTCTAGCCTTTTTGATCTAGCCAAATACAGCACTTATATTTCTCGCCTTGTCAAGTCTGAAGATTTTTGGGCGTGTAGATTTCTTATACGTCCCAACCAAATTAGCAAATTATCCGGCAAGATTAGGGAAAATTCGCCGGATATCTCATGGCAAAAACTCTGTTCTTTGTTTCGTTCTCCTGCGTTTATATTACCGTATCAAACGACATATGATATAGTGAAGAATCTTGTGTGGCAAAATCAACCGCCGCGCTCCCTCGAAATAAATGGTGATATTGCACGACAAGACGGTGTCAGTTGGATAGGCCTTCTTGACAATGATCTATATGTCAGTTTTACTGATCCTTTAGTCGATGTATATCCAATATATTTTGGATTAAAAGAGCTAAGAGAGACGAGAATTTACAACTTTATACCGATTCACAAGTATCCCGCCGAACCACATGATAAAGTTGAGAGTATATCGCTTAACGAGGTGGAATATATAAAACACTAAGGTTTCGAATTTTCGCCAGGTGCGAAAATTCGAGGTATAGCGTAATACCTTAATTTAGAACATGTGGTTAGTCTTAGTTTGTCGACCTTTTGCGTTTTTCTTTGGCGCCGAGACGAATTCGATCTCTTCTTCTTCCATTCTAGTAGCTCTTTGTCTTCTAATGGTAGGAACCGCGTCATGTGCAACCACAGCATATTCTGTCAAACGAAGAACTACTAGAGCAGCCTTGAATGGCAACTCCAAATCCTCTGCCTCTCTATATTTGAACAAAGGTAATATTAACTCTTCCTCGTTGTGAGGATTGATAATTATAGGCGATCCTGCCAACATATATCCCGTCTTGTAGAGAGAAGGATGAGGTATTACCTCTAGATGATAATGGGGAGGAGGTTTAATTACCAACCCAGTAGAGAAGGTATTTACATCTTGGGAGACATCTTCTGCTCTACTATCACATCTACTTACAATGGTAAGATCCCATCCAGCATCATTTTCGGTCTCTTTCGATATTAGTTCCGCATCTGGGTGCAATTTCGAAACTTTGATAGGTTGATAAAGGACATTTCTTCCTTTGATCAATGTTTTAACTGACGTGCCAGAACTCATACGACTGACTATAGATATCTTAACTTTAAATTAAGGTATTACGCGTAGCGTAATACCGTTAAATTTCTACCTCTTCAAGGTAGAAATTTAAATTCGACAAGTAGAATTTAACGGTATTGCGCGTAGCGCAATACCTTAATTTAAATTGACCAATTCGAATTTAATGCGCACATATTCAAATGCCACTGCGCAGACTATCTAATATAGACTAATTTTTGGTTTGAATCTTTGGGTTCTATCAATCTAAGAACCCATTGATCTTGATTGAGATGATCTTTTTCACTGTGAAATGTCAAAGTAGCTCTATATTTTTTACCCTTGGATAGATAGTCGGAAGGATCCGGGCGAAATCCAGTCAAATCAGTATATATTGGTGTTCCCAAGAGATTTTTATAAGTTAGAGAGAAAACTGGATTTCCTTCCAACCATATACTAGTATCTATCGAACGGGTCACAGGATCCATCTACTCTAATCATACAAAACACTTTATAGCTTTTACGCTGCCAACACGTTTAGAGAAAAGTCGTGACAAGAGATAGTATGTCCCGCAGAAGTAATCAAAAAACTTACACCGTTGTAGAAGAAGAGACAGAAACGATCCCTAGTCTGGATGATCTTCTGAATATCTTTGTAGTGGGCGATATTCATTTTCAAAAGGATGCCTTTGTGCAAGGTGAAGAGCTTATAGAAAAACTAGTCGATGCTGCGACCACTATATCTCCTACTATCATCATTCTTCTGGGCGATATTCTAGACAATCACGAGACCGTGAGAAACTCTCAATTCAAACAGGCAGAGAGATTGTTGGATAGTCTGCGTCAGATAGCTCCTGTGTATGTATTGATGGGTAACCACGACCTTATCAATCAGTCTCAATTTCTTACAGATGCTCACTTTTTTGGTCCATTCAAAAAGTGGGACAAAGTCACTATAGTAGATGTTCCCATGGCCGTCACTTTGACTTCTTCTGATAGAGAGATCAATGTCGTAATGTGTCCATATGTCCCTCCAGGAAAATTTATAGAGGCGTTGAATACTCTATTTGAATATGAAGAACCTGTAGATTGGCAATTGGCGGATTGTATCTTCGGTCATCAGGAGATTAGAGGAGTAACATACAATGGAAGAGAGAGCACAAAGGGAGATCAATGGGATGAAAACTATCCCCCTTTGATATGTGGTCACATCCACAAGAGTTGTCAAATTGGTACTAACGTGTACTATGTAGGAAGTGCCAGACAAGTCGCGTCCAATGAAGAGCCAGACAAAAGAATATGGAGCATTACATTTGATGATGAAGGATTTCAAAAGGATGAGATTGATCTAGGTCTCAAAGCTCGCAAAGAGATTGAGATGGAATATGAAGAAGTAAAGTTCTTTGACTTTTCTCTTCTGGAACAATATCACATCAAACTAAAGATTCAAGGAACTAGGGAACAATTTAAACTATTCCGTAAAAGTCAACTTCACGCCAAGTTAACTCAGCAAGGCGTGAGAATAGCTTTTAATCCTGTGATAGAGACGGGTATGATGATGGTAAATCTTGCAGAAGCACTCAAGGATGATGTCTCTTTTGAGAGTATACTTAGAGAATTAGTCAAGACCAAACCCAAAGTAGTAAGAGACGTGTATGAAGAGATGTATGGATCGTTGGATATGGACGAAGATCTCGATACTAAAAGCGACTCTGACCACACATTAGAAGTTGACTCTGATCATACATCTGAAGTACTCGCAGAGGGTGAGAATGAGATGATCTATGAGCTAGTATTTATAGACGGGCATTGAATTTAAATTTCTACCTCGAGGTAGAAATTTAACGATATTACGTTACGCGTAATACTTTAATTTAACCTTTGATCTGTAATCTACAAAGGTTAAGAGAACATACATTTCTAAGATTAAAAGAGACATTAGATTACTAATGTCTCTCAGGGTTACTTAGAGACCCGTTCGGAAACGAATGTATCATTATATGAGTACATCATAATCTTTAAATCAAATTCTATAAAGTCGAATTTAACACGATATTCTATACATTCTTTTTGAGCTTGAGAAGATACCTAAAACGATATTGTTCTTTTTGATAGATAACGTACTCGTTATAGTAAAATCCTGTGGTATATTTAGGTATGGTGTCTTTTAGTTTACCACACGGAACAAGGACACTCTGGTCCTTTTCCCATTTTTTGTTTCCAGTGGGATCTGGAGCATATTGACCACAAGCCTTTTTGCTATGAAACCCTGGAAAAAGTGGATGGCTTGATGCCATTGTAAGTTGTTGTTCATTACCCAAGGCAACTTCACATACCAAGACTAATCCGGTGGTATCATGACAATAATTAAAAGATTTAGTGACACAATCTGCAAAATAGATACCAGTACCCAAGACCGAACCGTTGGCTATCTGCGAATTATTGGGTATTCTTAGACCGCTGGACAATATGCCACTAAAATTAACACTTCTGGATCCGTGAAAAAGTAGAACATGATTAGTGGTATTCTTAAATATAGTCCCCGGATCTTTGAAATTTTTTACTATACTAAAGGCCTCTATCAAAGATATATGGCCGTGGGTAGCACCTTGTGAAGAGTTAACGTACTCCAAGAGCATCCCCCATTCTGTCGAAGAGCGATCAATCTCCAAAATCTTTGCATCCAATGATCTGTAGATTTTTTCTGGGGTGACACCGTACTCTATAACTTTGGTAGATATCTGTATACCTCTAATATCATCTAAAGTGCCGGCGCATTCACCCAAAATTTTAAAAGTAGAGATGAGAGGAGGTTTATTTCTTCCACAAGAATAGGGTAGTAGAGTCCAAAACGAGGAACTTAATTCAGTAAGTCGACGTTGCAGAAATTCGTCCGGATCGTCGTGTCCAAATGATGACAATTGTAATATGATTCCAGGGGCTAGATATAGCTCAATGGTCTTAAGAATCTCATCTGCCTCATCTAATTGTTCTTTTTTGATCTTTCCCAGGGGTAAACGTTTGACATCTACGTTTAGTTTTTGGAGTGTTTTGGTGAACAATGTCTGGTCACTTATCATCTTTACAAGTTCGACAACTCCATTAGGAGTGTTAGTGGACAAGTCTACTTGAGAAACATCTGTTGATAATACGGGTTCTTCAATGTTCATCATTACATATTTTCCTGGTTTATTGTGGAACACATCTCCCCATTTGTTTCCAGTCTTGGAATAAAAGACGGCGCAAAACTTCTTGATGACAATCCATTTCTGTGCATATGGATATGGCATATTGGAGATGACTCCTTTGTCTCCTATTCTTCCATATCTGGAATATAGCCAAAACTCTTTGTTATCCTTTGAGATAATTTGCATAATATAGAATTTGTTAGAATTTTTAGCGATATCAGTCTGACTCAATACGCATGTATATTTTTTGTAAATCTTTGCTCCAATGATCGGACAATGTTCGTCTGCGATATCCATACTAAAAACTGATTTAAATGAAGGGCGCTTAACTATGCGGGCGCGTCGAGCGAACGTCAATTTTTAATGGAATCTAGCGATCAGTGTTTGATATGTTTGCAAGAGATGAATCTGCCTTATACAACGGAGTGTGGTCATACCTTTTGTTATCTGTGTCTCAAGACTCAATACGAACTCACTAGAGAGTGTCCCAAGTGTAAAGTGGCTCTATCGGAACGCGTACATGAGAAAGCAAACATGCCATTGGACGTAAAAGTTCCCGTTATCAATGGGCCTGTATGGCTATATCATGGAAGGGTATCTGGTTGGTGGCGATACGATCCCATTTCCAATAAAAAGATAGAAGAGGGGTATGTCAAATATGTAAAAGCAAACCAGCCACCCGAAAGTGAAATGATTCAAATATCCGATAGTGAGGAAAATGCAGTAACTATGAATATTCGTATCATGGGTCGAGACTACACAATTAACTTTGAAACCATGACCCAAAACCCAGATCCACTATTTGGATCTACGAGGGATATCTGTCGTATCGAAGGCAACAATCCGAATTTGACGATTAAAGGTATTGCAGGGTTACAAATCAGATCGTCAGAACCAACCCTAGTAGATGTGGAAAAGAAAACTTGTTGCGATAACACACAATAATCTATCTTTCCCAAACGAAATTTTTACCCCGAAGAGGTAAAAATTTAACGTATTACGCGTAGAGTAATACCTTAATTTACTTTTGATCCGCGGATCAAAAGTAACCTAACTCTTTTCTATTTTATCGTGGCTATGATTAATGGATCCTACTAAAAGAAAATATCAAACTATGCTCAAGTCCGAGCTTTTAAGATTATGCTCTGAGCGAAAGTTGAAATGTTCAAGCCAGATGACTAAATCCAAATTGATCGAGGTATTGCTCGCCAAACCCAAACTTTCAATCAAAGGAATGGTACCAGTCATTAAAACTTTGACAGCATTGGCAAGAAAAGGGGATGACGTATCTATGAAATTGAGGGGATATCTTAGATTATTTGACTGGACTGGATTTGAAACGTTAAAGAGTCAAGTCGAAGAATTGGTCGAAGTCTCTAAACCTGTTGTACCTAAAAAGAAGAAGGTAAAGAAAATACCCAAAACAGTCCCAAAGAAAATTCCCAGAGCACCCCCGGGGATATACAAATCAATGGATATACTGAGCATATCTTTTGGTAAAAAGGGAGAAGTTCCTAAGAAATCTTCCAAAACTAGAGAGAGAATCTCCATTACTCTAGATGAACTGAGAAAAGAAGTGAATAACCCAGCCTTTATCAAGTCTTTTACCAAATCATCCAAGGATCTAATGAAGGCAAAAGCTTTATTCTATACTAGACGTTTAGAGGATGCAAAAAAAGAGTATACTTCTTTACACGCCAAGGTACGAAAATTACAAGCGGCCGGTATTAGCGACACAACCATAAATGACATGTATCCTGGTCACTCTTCTACACAGGCATTTGTTGTAGATTTGCAAGACTTGATAGATTTAGTTCAAAGAAAAGGTGCTAGTGCTACCGAGGAGACTATAAAAGAGGGATTGATAAGAGCCATAGATGATCCTGACGAGGGTATCTCAAGTTTGGTTGGACGAAATAATGTCAAGGATCAGATATCTTCACAATTATATTCATTTTCAAAAGGATATAAGACCTTT
>Ga0247796_1000091_pt1 | contig 12976 bp, 15 predicted proteins | sample UWRJS166409R6_FD_179941 | JGI IMG/M metagenome (GOLD analysis project Ga0247796, IMG submission 179941) | Soil microbial communities from Arlington Agricultural Research Station in Wisconsin, United States - UWRJ-S166-409R-6 | ecosystem: Environmental > Terrestrial > Soil > Agricultural land...
ATGGAGAGTGCTTCGATGTCCCCATGCTTGACGAGGGTCTTAGCGTTCTTACCTGCGGGCGTGCTATTGAAATAACCGTATGTATAAACACCATCCGCGCGGTTCTCGAGGATTGCATGTCCGAGGACATTCGCCGAGTCATTATGCTGATGCTGCCAAACGAGCGGGACCTTCGCTTTGTCGTTATGCTTGAAGGCGTCAGGCATAATGGTTCGACCATCCGAACACTTGAGCCCGTTCCTCGTCGCATAACCGCTGAAATCAGCTTCCATTTTGAAGATCTCCTTTCTATGGTGTAATCTGTTTCAGTTCTTCTGGAGCTTGAACTGGAACTGGTACGGGAGGTTGGGGTGGAGGTGGAACTTCCGCAGGAATATTCTTGTTGGACAACTCGTCAGCCTTCGGGTCCTTAGAAGGCTTGAATCCAATAATGCCTCGAACCTCGTTCGAAGACAGAATCTCATTGCGGGTAAACTTGTCGGCAATCTCTGCTACATCGCTGATCGCCACAAGCTTGAATGGATCGCGGATGTAGATGATAGATTGCATCTGAGTACGTGCCGTCTTTGTAAGGAAGGTGCGTGCCAGAGCTTCGGAAATTGCGCCAAGGATAGGTTCGATTGTTCGGTTGTAGTAGTTGAGCATGGTCTTCTCATCGGCAGTGCCGTTGAATACCTCTTCTGTAACGCCAAGCTGAGAATAGAGCATCTTCATCAGGTACTCGACCTGAGAAAGCATGTTGTTCTCGGCTGGACGATTCAACTGAGTGATTCGTTCGGTTCCATCGGTGTAGGCGATACCATACTTCGAGCCCTGAAGTTGGAACTCGATGTCTTTCGCTCGTTGCTCGGCCTGCTGCTTTCTTGCTTCCGACTTAATGACGTAAGGAAGCTGAATGATCAGGTCAAGCTTTCCCGAACTTGATGCTTCGTCTACAGCATCAAGAAGGTTAAGCTTTCGAATGAGTCGTTGAAGAGTCGAGTTAGGCTCATTCATCACTGAATATAGTGGATTCTCAACAATAGCCACTACATACTTAGAGAGCTTGAGTTCCTGCCTCTTACCGGTCTTCTGGTTATAGAGACTGACTCGCACATGTTCAGGAAACCACTCTACAATTTCTCCAACACGCAAAGTCTTAATATCATAGCCACCACTAAGTTCTGGACTGATGCTAGTATCCACTGGAACAATTGCAATAACGCCTTTGTCGAACATCGTCATAGCAATATCTTGGCGGAAAGCTCGAGCAGCCTGATCCAAATTAGCTTCAACCGTCAAACAATAGTTAAGCCCGCTATCAATTGTCTCCAAATATTGTTCATTCTCATCCAGACGAACGTGGCGCATGTCTACCGCAGCAACGTCAATTCCAACACGAGTAAAAATAGACGAAACTATTGATCGCTCACTTGAAACTGTACGTCGAGTCTTGTCTGCACGACCACCATAAGAAACTCCGTACTGCTGATACGAGTATTCTTCTTCCTTTTCGTTCTGATTGGTGAACGCATTCCATGCGTGCTTTAGCCTGTCGCCGATTGACGCCATAACTCACCTCCTTTCAGGAAGAGGATTTGAACGACCTAACGATCCAAGGCCACGCTAGCGGCTGTGGCAGCCACAAGCAAACCAATAGATCCAAGACTAATACCTAGAGCGAGTCGATTACCAACCTTTTCGCCGTGCGTCATCTTAGCTGCTGTGTCATTGTCTGGGTGATTGATTGCGGTTTTAGCTGCTTTATCGTATGCCTTTTCAGCAGCTTCACGGCCTTTCTTCGTTGTTGCCGTGTACGTAAGTGCCGCCTTGTTGTTCAGCGCACCAGCCCGACGTTCCATACGAATACGGGCAGCAACAATGTTGCGATCTTCTTCGTTTCTAGCTTCCTTTTTCGCAGCCTTTCGTTCAGATCGAGATGGTCCAGCAGCGCCACCAGTTCGATGCCCCCATCTCATCCCAGCAACACCATAGTGCTGTAGGAAGTCGTCAATATCTGTAGTCATTAACTTTCTCCTTAAATCTAATAAAACTTAGCCCCAAAGATCTGGGGAGTCTTTGCTGAACCGAGAAATAAAGGCAGCTCTTACAGCAGCGGCTGCTGGGCTCTTTGCAGCTTCCTTAAATGCAACTTTGCCCTTGTCCAGGAGCATCTTGTCGATGCCTTTTTTGTGAGCGAATGTTGCGCCAGCCACAAGAGCTACTGCGGCCGCAGAGGCAAATCTAGGATTTCCACGAAGAACGTTAATAACACCACGTGTTGTCTTCTTAGTACCCTTAACAACATCGGTTCTCTTGCGAGTTCCTCGTGCCTGTTCAGCGCGCTTAGACATGTCCGTGTTAGAAACGTGATGATCGAAAGCCTTCTTATAGGCTTCGTCTTTCATCTTGCTCTTGATCGAGTTGTTGATCAACCTACGACGAACGCCAGCACCCTCTCCAAAATACATCTTGGCTTGAGTGTACTCTTTGGCGTCTTTTGCAGCTTCACGATTTGTCTTCGACGAAACACCAGGAACTGCAGACTTTCGCTGACCCCAGTGCATTCCTGGAATTCCATAGTGAGCAAGAAAATCGTCAACTTCTACGTCACTCATTCTTCCTTACTCTCCTTTGCAGTCTGTTCCTCGCGCTTCTCACGGCGCCTATTCTGAACAGCATGAACTGTGGCCAAGGTTGCGCCACCAACAAGAATCGCTCCTACAATTGCAGTACCCGCAATAACAGCAGTCTTGTTACGACTATTAGTTAGCTGACTGACAAGTTCATTGGATTTAGCAGCCATGGTCTTACTGACTTGCTTTCGAGCCATCTTACGAATAAGCGCGGGCTGATTCTTTAGAGCTTCGGTAACGAGTTTGTCGTTTAGCTTCTTAGATTGTAGAGCTTTAACTGCATACTTCAATCCCTGTTGGCCAGCAAGAGCGCCAACTGCTCCACCAGCAACGGTTGCGGCAGCAGCTCCAACACGACGCTTAGATTTGCTGCTCATAGGAGAAGCACTACGTCGGCCCCAACGCATTCCTGGGATACCGTAGTGAGCAAGAAAATCATCTACTTCTACGTCAGTTGTCATAGTCAGCTCCTTACTTCCAATCATTAGGATGAAGAAGAACGGCAGACGTTATCAAACCAGCAACAATCGTGCCTCCAACCGCCATAACTACACGGTCAGCAACTTTTTCACCACGAGTTTTCTTCTGCGCAGTTTTAGCGTCTGGGCCATAAAGAAGCTCGTTCCTAGAATGAAAATAAGCGTCTTCGGCTGCCTTTTGGCCTTTTGTGTATTTGCTCGCATTGCTATAGCTATCCAGCTTATTGACGGCTGAAGCATGCGCCTTTTTTCTATCTTCTTGCCGTGCTCGGGCATCGATAATGTCTTGGCTCTCTTGCTGACGAGCAGCTTTACGCTGGCCCCACTTCATGCCCTTTTTGCCATAATGAGCAAGGAAATCATCGACTTCGGTCATAGTCACCTCCTTACTCAAACGATTCTTTGTTAGCTTTGTATGAAATATAGGCATCCATCATAGCAGCAACGTTGTCAATCTTCTGATCTTGACGCTTCTTCATGAGCTTACGGTTGCCGTTGGTGTCTTCAAGAGTTACCGAGTTACCCATAGCGAAAGCCATCAGAGACTGATCGAAGAGCAACATGCGCTGCTCACTCAGAATTTTAAGCTCTCCCAGAGGGACTGATTCGGTTCGTGCACCCTGAATGACCTTTTCAATACCGAAAGGTCCATTCTCGGCTTCCCATCGAGTAACAAATTCTTTAGCATTGTAAGGGTCAAAGCCAAAGCTTCGAACGTCGTAGTTATAGTCTTGAATAAACTTGTCCAAGTCATCGTACACTTCCATCATGTCTAGGACTGTGCACTCAAGAACTTGAAGACTACCCTCTTTAAGGAATTCGTCATACTTCATGCGCATAGCTCCGGGGAGCTTCATGAGAGTAAGCGATGAGATGTAACTTCTAGTCTTTACTCCGAAGCTTCCATCGCCAAGTGGGAAGAGGAAGGTGAATGCGCAGAAGTCATCACCCTGAGAAAGGTCGGCACCCATAGCACATGGCAGTTGCCAGAACTCTCTTGGACGATGAACAATGGTTTCTTCGTAGGTGAAGAAGTAGGTGTATCCCTCCATGGGGATTCCGAACCTCTTAGCGAGAATGTCATTACGCGAAGCAGGGGCATTCTCGGCTCTTTCTACGTCACGCTGGTAAGTCTCATAGGTCACAGTCTTGCCCAGGTTAGGATTTGCCTTCAACCACATAGCGGGGTCGTTAACTTCCTCAACTGAGTCCAGCTTGTAGTGCCAGATCGAGACGTGCGGGTTTGGATAGTCGCCTCGAAGGATGGTGGCAAGTTCCATTTTGATTGTGTCGCCACTACCATTACGGACTGTACCTTCGGAGCTGATCGCGATGATGAGGTAGTCCTCGATCTTCGCTGCACCCTGTTCAATGGCTCCGACAACGTCCTCACGGATGTCACCAGAGAGCCACTCATCAATCGTTGAGATCTTCGGTCGCAATCCCTGAAGCTTGTTGATCGTCATAGGACGAATCTCAAGAATAGAACCAGTAAGGAAGTTCTCAATGCCCTTCTTTGTGCTTGCGAGCTTGACTCGCATGGCCCTCGAGCCGGTGGTGTTCTGTAGCGATCCCTCAGTGAGGAACTTGAACAGTGGACCACGAGCACGAGTGATGGCTGTACGGAAGGGTGACATCACCTCTTCAGCCTGCTTCATGGTGGGAGCAGTCGTAATCTGGTGAGTAGTTGCTGTGTCAACATTCAAGAAGTAGCTCTGAATGCATTCAGCGTACATCGACTTCGCTCCACCACGAGCAACGATGATGTACTGCTTGTTGACAAGCCGCTTCTTGACCATCTTGCGAACGTAGCGCCCAGAGTGGTTGTCGGGACTCGGCTCGTAGACGCTACGTTCGACATAGTAGAACCAACTGAGAGCTGCTTCAGCCCAAAGCTTGAACGTGTCAAGGAGATGGAGGTCTGATCCGTCAGTAAGAGTTAGCTCATTCTCACAGTAAAGGATGAAACCGTTGATTGCCTTGTCGTCGTAGTAGAAAGAAGGGTTAGCGATGAGGTCATCGACACGAAGCATCTCCAACGCAATCTCACGATTAACTGGAATGTCGCCGCGAATCACTGCCTCGCGAAACTGCCCATAATAGATCGGGGTTGCTGTGTTAGAGAGACCCATCACTAACCCTCCTTTCTTCCATTTTGATTGTGTTACGTTGATGCTTTAACGAGAGCGTCGATTCCGGCTTTAACTCCAGAGCGATTAGCTATGGCTTTCTCCAGAACCTTCTTTCCAACCTGAATAGCCGCTTGCCCATGCTTTGAGTTGTACAAAGCATAGAGACCTCCGGCGGTTGCTCCAACAGCAAGGACACTTTTCACAACTCGATCAACTTTTGCCGATGGAGTGTTTGCCTTGTTAATCTGTGAGTACTTCTGCTCGAGATTCATTCGAGTCTGAAGATTCTGCAGTTCTTTGTTGGAGACTTTTCGGAGAGGCTTCTTTAGAGTAGCTCTAGCTTCGGCGTAGTCAGGATCATCGGGCTCAGCATCTACCGCTTTAGCTCTGCGTTTGCCCCACTTCATTCCAGGAATGCCATAGTGCTCGATAAAAGCTTCTCTGTCAGTATAGACTGGTGAGATTCCGTCCATTAGTCCTCCTTCCTTGGACATGAGCTATCCGCCGTCAATACTTTGGTATGGCTTCCTGCCGGTGAGTGTTCCGTTACTGTTGATTCGCCACTTCAATTGCGGTCGAACTAGAATCTTACAAGTCTGTTCAAGACTTGTAGTCGAACCGATCGTAGCCCTTACGCCGATAACAACTTCACACCGAGTAGGAATATCATCCTGCATGTAGCTTGGCGTGATGAAAGTAAGCGACTGTCCACCACTTGGAAGGTTAACTGTCGGTCCTGAAATTTGACGCCATGTAAAACTATCAGGAAGCGTAGGATAGTCCACCAAGTTTGCAGTGATGGTTACCGGAGTCTCAGGTTCCATTGGTCCCACATCAGCAAAGGGTGCAATGGTCAGTCCAGGTGTCCACGTCATTCCCACTTGGAAAATGCGAAGACGCGGAGGAGTAGGATCGGCCGAACTTGTAAACCCAACCTGAAAAATCCTGAGTTTTGGCGAGACTACTTCTGGCGGTGGTTCCTCCTCAAGACCTACCTGAAAAATCCGGAGAGTGCTCACGTCGCAGTCCCTCCAATACGCCACCGCAGGTTACGAGAGTTCGTAATTGCAGAGACCGTAGCCGGATCAAGAACAAACGTGTAGTTCCCGGGGTTTGCTGGAATAAGTTGCGTGAAGGATTGCCGAGAAACAGCACCCTCCATCAATTGCACATGAGCAGTAACTGTGCCAACGCCACCATCAGTACCAAGACGAATCGGATTCATCTGTCCACTAGCTAGAGCGCCAATCGGCGTAGCCCGAATTTCAATCCACTGTTCCGTACCCGTGAGCATTCCACTCTCGAGGTAGTTGGAATCGTTCGTGCTCGGCTTAATAAGCGCTCCACCATCAGTGGTTGCTGAACCTACTTCGGTCCAAGTTCCAACCTTGTTCTCTGCGTTCTTGCGAAGGGCGGTAACTGGGGTACCGTTTGTAAGAGAGACATACACCTCAGCGGTTGCTGTGGTAACCCCAGATGAATTATCTGTTGCTGTAACCGTAGCAATATCCAGTGAAGCAGCGGAGTGCGTTGTCCATGTCGGGTTCGTTGCCGTTGAGTTAGTAACTGCCACAGAAGCAGGATCTGCATCCGGTCGATAACGCATGACCGTTGTCAACACAGTAACTGCTCCACCTTCCGGGTCCGTTGTCGTGATCGTAAGACCCGCAGCTGCACTAGGGCCAGGATTGGGATTACCGACCGCAAGAGAAAGCGTAGGCGGCATGTTGACTGCAGGCCAAGGAGCCCAAACAGCATCTACGCCAGTCTTCAAACCCGCCGCGTCAAAGTTACCACCAGCGGTGCTTCCCGCGTTTCCGTATTGCGCCATACTCAAAGCCGCAATTGCAGCAGCAGGAGTTATCCAACCCGAATCCCAAATTGGAGTTGTGGAATCTCCAAGATAGAATGCTCCACGAGAAAGGTTGTTGGTTACATCCGTGCCCAACTCGACACGGTAAACAGTGCCAACAACCATTTCTGTTCCTACAGGAGCTGTTCCAAGACCAACGCCTTTGAATAGCTGCACCCTACCACTATTGAGCAACAACAACGAATTTGTTGAGGTGGCAAGAGACATTCGCATAAGTGTCTGGCCATCCGCAATAACCTCAGGAGTCACATAAGATCGCTGAATGGCGATAGTGTCTGTGACGTTCCATGCACAATATTGAGTTGCAGACTTAGCCCCCTGATAGCCTAGCGATCCCTTGAATGCACGAGCCGCAGAGAAAGTCATCCCAGAAGTTACCTGGTTGAATACATCTCCAGAAAGTCCACCCGTGTTTGCAGTGGAGGCAACGACACCGTCTGTTCCGCCCTCACCAGAATTTAGTTTGATTGCCATTATGCCTCCTAGGCGAGTACTACAATATAGTGGACATCAGGCAAAACGCCTAGCGCTTTGAGCTGGGCCTCCGTGGGAGGAAACGATCCCGTGTACTCAAACGGAATCATTCGTACTCCAGCAGCGTTATAGATGAATAGCGTGTTCGGATACCCATCAGTACGCCAGTAACTAGTTGCGCCGATACGCATAATCAAATAAGCGTCAATGTCAGGATGGCCTTCGTTATGCCATTCCGATCCAGACAGATAGAAACGCCCACCCTGACGGTTTACGCTTGCGACGACCGTCATCTGAAAATGCGCAGGCTTCTGACCACCCGTGAGTGGCTGTGCATTCCTCTGGTGAACGAGAACATTCTCGATAGAAATCTTAGCTCGAGAACTTTCCCAACCAAACGGCGTAGCCATGCTTGCGCCGCCGAGATCCTGACCGCCATTGATGGAGGGATCGCTATTCGGAATCTCCGTAATATAGTCAGCCTTAACTCGACGAACTACATACTCGCTATCAGTATCACGGTTCTGGTCGTTAGCGGCATACCGGCTAACGTTAGAGTGGTGAATATAGCAATCTTCCATCAAGTGGTAATACTCATTGTTGGGCATTACCGGGTTGCAACTGCGAGGCTGAAGTGGATCTAGAACTGGACTACGACGCCCATCACTCTCGGTGTTGTAAATTCTTACGCGACTATACTGGCTACCCACATTTGAGTGCTCAAATGGAGGCTGACCAAGCAAAGCATGACCAAATCCCTGGAATCGCACATGACTTAGCAGGTGTGTTCCATCTTTGTAGAGAATAAGGCCGTTGTGTGGGGCAGGCTGAGGCACATAATACTGTCCCATGTCCGCACCCAATTGAGTGATCAGAGGCTGAGCTTCCGCACGAAAACCAACTCCACCAATAAAGGAAGAATTACCCGAAGAAGTCGTTGCGTCGAGACGAATACAACCAAGCGGGTTCGGAGCGAAGTCGGCCTTCACCATAACAGACATCTCAGTCAACTGAGACTGACGAACGCTTCCAGCATCCATTTGAATGATGGTTTTATCCGGCCCATGACCAATGAACCCGGCAAGTTTTGGATGCCACAACCCAAACGCATAGGCCTGAATTCCACTTGAGCCTGCTGGAATAAAGTCCTTAAGGTGGAAGACCTCAGGATCGCCATTGGCATTGCGCAGATCGAGAATAATCCGAGGTGCAGCAGAACCATTAAGAGTGTCTGTAGCGTTCTGAAGAAAGGTCTTCGCCGCATTCTTTTGAATAGGCAGAACAATATTGTTCCCCAACTCCAGACGGCCAAGCCATGCGTCCTCTGTAACGTATTTCCACGGTACATTAGCCTGATCGTCAAAGTCGAAAGACAGCGGCGGAAGCCACAGAGCAGGAATAGATTCTCGTTCTAGAGCGTCCCAATCTCGGCCAACAGCATCAAACTCGTACTGCACCCCAGGAATTGGAGTAACAACGCTCATACAATCACCCCATACTCATAGCTTCCACGAACGTAAGAAGGCCCAGTTCCGATCCATGAAGGAATGCCACCCACGACATTCTCAGCGTTCGGTCCTTGAGGTCCCTCGAAAATAACCCAAACCAATCCCGGAGGAGCCTCTACTGGCAGCACCGGATATGACGCAGTGGCGTTGTCCCAATAGTGAATGGCAACACTTCCGCCGAATCCACCAAAACCGCCAGCATCCATCGCGGCCTTGACGCCCGAAGGAGTAACGGCCCTTGTAGTATCAGTGCCAGTAAGGACCTCCGCGCTGGTAGCCAGCTCGACAATACCCTTGACTGTGGTGGATGCTACTCTACCGTCGATAGCTGCTTTGACGCTGGCAGGAGTGGTAGCCCTTGTAGCATCGGTACCTGTAACCGCTTCTGCATCTGTAGCAAGTTCTACAACGCCCTTGGCTGTGTCGGATGCAATAGTAGAAGTGAATACAGCCTTGACGTTGGCAGGAGTAACAGCACGAACAGTGTCGGTACCAGTAACTGCTTCTGTGTCAGTTGCGAGTTCGACAATACCCTTTGTGGTGACCGTTGCATCAACAGCTGCCGGAGGAACAAACGCCGTAAGAGCAGCCTTCACGCTCGCAGGCGTAGCAGCTCGAGTAGCGTCAACGCCGCTTACCGTCTCAGCATCCGTTGCCAGCTCGACAATACCCTGAACGGTTGCGCTTGCTACGGGAAGAGCTGTGGCGTTGGCGAGGATAGCGGCCTTTACGCCCGCGGGAGTAGTTGCTCGAACAGCGTCAGTACCCGTGGTCGTCTCAGCGCTGGTTGCCAGCTCGACGATGCCCTTGACTGTCGTAGTTGCGTCGACAGGAGTCCAACCGCCGCCACCTACCCCGCCAACAGCAACATCATCAATGACAAGAACGCCGAGATCGTTAAGATGAGCATAGTACTTATCGAGGGAGGCCTGAACCGCGGGTACAGTCTCGATCGCATCGACGAAATATGTACCATCCTCGATGCCAGCCTTTACCTCGTTGATCTCATCGAGAACCGACTGCCAGTAGATAACGTCTTCGCCAGGGTTCGGCGGAACAGGCATGACCGTAGACAGATCGACGATTCCACCATCAGAGCCTTGAATGGCAAATACCTGCGGAGGGAAATTTCCCCCAACATTGATCATGACTGACCATGTCCACCCATTGGGCAGAATATCAGGGTCGAAACCATAGACCAGCTCAACGCCTTGAGAGAGGTTGTCCTCTACCTTGACGTAGCCATTCTCATCAGTCGTTGCCCGCACAGACTCCTGATACACAGTGATCGGAGAAGGAGTTGCCGACATGACTTTGTAGATGGGTGGCGTGAGCGACGGAGTGAAGGTGATGTTAGCCCCGACGATCGGAAGAATATCGACATCCTGGTCGACATCGTCACTGTCAGCTACACCTTTTACGAGACGACCTACAACAGTGAACGTCGATACATTTGGAGGAAGAGTTTCAGTCATTTTAAGTCTCCGTAGAGTAAATGGTGAACTCCTGAGGCTCCGGTTCCGGCGCTACCTCAGGAGGCGCTGTAAAGTAGATAACAGGTTCCAGAGTAGTAGGTGTTACTACCGGAGGAGTTGTTGTGGAAGGATGACGTACTCCCTCCATCTGCACATTCAGACGCCACTCCAATTCCTGGGCCTGCTTCTGCATTGAATCTTGCGCGAATGACGTCGCTGGAGGATCGAAGAGCAGTCGAACGCGCAAATACATGTAGGACTTGACGGCGTTGACGTTCTTCTCAGTTCCAATGAACTCTTCCCAAGTGGCAAGTCTATTGGTGATCATGAAACTCTCGTCAGGATTTGCTCCGACGCCGAGCTGCTGCAGCGTGGAGAATACTGAGTTGATGTGCATGGTGATGTCGGGATCGAAAGCTGTATAGGCGCTATCGATGCCGAGTACTTTTTTTGTCGAATCCAGAATACTCTCTGGCATCTCAGCCTCCTACCAAAGTTTAGTGTCGCCGCGGGTACGTGCTTTGTGTGGCTCTCTGAGCAAGCTTCTATCACCGTAGTGAATAGCGTTGTGAGTTCTGTGTGTCGTTGTGATCAGGAACTCTGGTTCTAATATGGACTCATCACCGTGCTCAATGTCACGAGCTGTCATCGGGTTCATGTGATGGATGATGACCTTGTCGTAAATCTCATAGCCCTCAACACCCAGATCCATGCCCTCATCACGGGCGATCACATGATCTCGTACATGCTTCCATTGAACGGACCGATAGAAGAGCTGATTAATATAACGATCGAACCCGAAGGTTGAATCGCCGACGACGCCTTTGAGTGAGAGGTAATCAAACCGCTCTTCGAAGGTGTCGAGTCTTCTTAGTTCAGAATAACTTCTCAACATCAATCAAGCTCTTCCTCAGTCATCTGCCCTGAGTACTGACGCATCGCATTGAGCGCCTGACCATACAGCTCTTCAACGTTCTTCATTGAAGCCATGGTCTCGACACGTGCTTGCAGTAGCTCATTCTCATGCTTGATCTTCTCTTGTTCTAGGCGCTCTCGAGTTGTGCCTAGCTTCAGAAAATGAACAGTCTCTTGAGCACTCGCTGTGCCATCAGCCATTCTTTGCTCGACGAGTTGAATCGCCATGTTGATTAGCTGATTCTCTCGACCCTCAGGAGTAGTGGCGGGTCGAGTTGGCTTTTTAGGGCCGGGCGTTTGTCTACGAACCACCATTAGTCACCTCCGATGAATGTGGAAATTGCGGGGCCTCTCTGAGAGGGTACCAGTCCGACGGTCCCTGGGTAGAACACTCCCTAGAAGAGTGGGGAACGCTTGGGGAACGCCTCTTGAAAGGAGAAGGGCTGATGAAACCCTATATTGTGGACTGGTACCCCGTCTGAGAGGCCCCGCAATTATGGTTGCAATGACGTGCTAGAAGGCGCGAGCGTTTTGCTTTTCAGCCTCAGCCCACGCTGCCTTGGAACCGGCACCCCAGACATTGTCAATTGCACCCTTGTAGCCCCAGCGTGACTTGAGCCAACGCTGAGCTGCCTTGCCGGTATTACTGCCCCATGCACCGTCAAGGATTCCAGGCTGATACTGGTTCGTGGCCAAGAACCGCTGGAAGGATACAACAGTCTGAGGACCGGGAATACCGTCGATCAGTCCTGTGTAACCATAGCCAGCGCTACGCAGCATCTCCTGAATACCCTGCCACCGAAGTCCTGACGGTACCCCGGATACCGGCGGCGTCGGATTAGCAGGAGTGTTGTAGTGATCGTAGTACTTCTGGTGAGCGACCTGAGTGCCAGGTCCCCAGATGCCATCGATCGCTCCGGAATAACCCCAGCTCTTCTTGAGGAAGGTCTGGTAGGTCTTGTACGCCGACTTGGTCTTGGGGCCTTCCTTGCCATCGACAACGAGACCAGCACCGCGTGAACGGTTCAACCAGTTCTGACGATCGCGAGTAAGCTGGCTAGCGCCGGTAGGCGACTTGTGCTTGTCACGGCTCTCGTCGTACTCGAAGTGCACCGGGTCGTTCGGGTAGTTCTGGAACCAGCCGTAAGCTGCGCCAATACTGAGCATCTTGCTGATCGACGATGTGTCGAATGCGATGCCGCCGTTCTTGACATGGTTGCTTGAGGAAGCCGGTCGCGCGGGCGGGTAGAGATATGGCGGACGGTTGTTGGCGCCACCTTTGTCCCATCGGTTGATGAGATTCTGCTGTTCCCACTCGTAACGACCAGCGCTGTTGAGTCCAACTCGACCGTGATCAGCCTCGAGTCGGGCTAGACTATTGGCTGCTTTATCTGACAACCACATTCCGGGGTGATTGACTAGGTTTGCCATCAGTTCACTATCCTTTCAGGAGAGTTCGATCATAGATTGCTCCCAGAATATGTCCCTCCGGGGGTATTTTTGGG
>Ga0247796_1000095_pt1 | contig 12903 bp, 8 predicted proteins | sample UWRJS166409R6_FD_179941 | JGI IMG/M metagenome (GOLD analysis project Ga0247796, IMG submission 179941) | Soil microbial communities from Arlington Agricultural Research Station in Wisconsin, United States - UWRJ-S166-409R-6 | ecosystem: Environmental > Terrestrial > Soil > Agricultural land...
CGCTGTGCGCTGTGCCTGCTGCCGCTTATATATCGAGGACATAAGCCGATCGTGGGCGCTGGTGGCCTGCGCAGCGGTGTCCATCGTGCGTGCCTCGTATGGAAGCGTAGCCCCGCCCGACGTCGGCAGCCCCGGCGCGGCGTACTGCCCTGTCGGCCGGGGACCGGAGCCCGCAGCGCCCTGCTCGAGACCGGCGAGGTTCTTGTTGCGGAAGTCCTGCACCGCTGTCAGCGGGGTGACCAGCTCATTGACCACTCTGGCTCTCCTTCAGGGCTCGGTCGCGCTTCTCGATCGTAGCGAGGGTCTGGTAGTTCTCCTTGCTCAGGTTCTGGCCCGACAGGCCGCTGAACCAGTTGCTGAAGGAGAGCCCCTGATCGAAGCCATCACGCACGCCGCGCTCGACCTGCTCCTGCTGCTGCAACCCGCCATCCGTGAGGATGCTCGAGGGTGAGTAGCCGGTCATGTTGGCGACGTAGTTGACGCCCGGGATGTTCGTGTCGAGGTAGTCGGAGAGATCCTTGATCGGCTGACCTGTCGCCCACTTGCTGTTCCCGGCCAGCTCTGCAGGTACGCGGAAGATCGGCGAGGTCATGCCGAGCACGCCACGCACCGGGTCGTGACTGAACGTGTTGAAGACGTCCAGGTTGGCGATGCCCGGGTTGAACCCGACGTACTTGTCATCGATCTTGAACTGAGGGCCAAGCATCTGGGACGTGATGAAGCTCGGGAAGAGCTGGTCGTCCGGGTACGGGTTGGAGAAGCTCTCCGGGTTGATCCCGTTCGCGACGGCCAGGTTGAGGCTCCCCTTCGGTGCCCACATGAGCCGGTTCGGGTGCAACATGGACGTCTCCACGATCGCAGGCATGATGCCTTTGAACCAGGTGTAGAACGGGAAGATCGCCTTCATGTAGCGCTCGTTGGGGGTGAGCATGTTCGCGTCCGGGTGAGCCCTGCGAGCCTCCCGGCCAGCCGCAGCGAACAGCTCCTCGCGGGTCTTGTACTTCCCGCTGTTCGCCTCCTGTCGGACGAACTGCATGAAGTGCCGCACGTTGGCGTTGTGGCTGCGCCATTCGGAGAAGTCCCCGAGCTTGTCTCCGAGCTTGCTGTTCTTGACGATGTTCGTGTTGTTGAGGAACTGCGCGAAGCTGGCCTGGCTGGCGGGCTCGTCGAAGAGCGCCTCCTTGGCCATGTACGAGGGGTACAGCGCCTGCTCTTCGGTGGCGTGGTACAGCTCGTCGATCGTGAAGTCCCCGAGCTTCGTGCCCTTGATCATCTTCTCGCCCGTGCCGACCTCGGTCGCGGCGCCAGCGCCGTCCATCGTCCGCTTCAGGGCCTCCTGGATGTTCACACCCTCGTAGGCCTTGAACTGGGACATGATGCGTGCAGCATCCACCTGCGACTGGCGCAGGAACCTGACGCCCCGGAACATCGTCTGAATCGACAGATCCCCGATCTCGTTGCGGATGTGGTGACCCGGGCGAGGCATCGTCACGGCGTACTTCCACCAGTTCAGGAGGGGCATGTAGTAGTCCCTCATGAGCCTGTTGTGGATGTACTTCGGGGCCTTCATGTACGCGTCCGCGACCTGCAGCTCCTTGGCCCACGTCTTGTCGAAGTAGAGCTGCTCCTTGCCCGCATTGAACGCGCCGTCCTTCCCGAACATCTCGTCCAGGAAGCCTCCCAGCTTGGTCTCCCCAGAGCCTGCGGTGACCTTCACGAATCCCGGCTTCGGGGTCGTAGACGCCCACCCTTCCTTGACCGCGACTGTGCGGAAGTCGGCAAGCACAGCACGCCGCTGGGCAACCTCACCGGCTGTCTGTGCGAGCGCGCCAAGCACCCTGAGTGGATCCTCGACCTTCCAGCTCTTCCACTGCTCCATGAGCGCGTTGTAGGGAGTGTCGCCGGTTGCCTTGGCCTGCTCGACGGCCCGCTCCCAGTCGAAGATGGCCTGGTCGCCGACACCGATGTCAGAGCCCCTGAGCCCGTTCCGGGCAAGCATCTCGTTGAGCAGCTCGACGTTCTGGGTGTTCCGGAAGAGGTTGCTAGCCATCGGATCGGCACCCCTGGCGGGCAGGATGTCGGCGAGGTAGCTCTCCATCATCTTGGAGATCTCGCCGACCTTGCCGCCCTGCACGATGCCGTGCTGCAGGTTGCTGAACGCCTCGGCCAGCTTCGGCCCGCCCAGCTCCGCAGCGTGCACGCGCACGAACTCCCGGATCTTGATCAACTCGCGGAGCTTGGATGCAGTGTAGTTCTGGGAGTGCTGGACGTTCTTGAAGAGCCTCGGATGGAGCCCCTTCATGTTGTGGCTCTGGTCGAACATGATCCGCAGGGGGTTCAGCAGACGGCCCGTGAGCTGATCCGTGCGCTCAGCCGTCATCGGCGCGGAGATGACAAAGTTCGCTGCTGTCAGCTCCTCCGCCATCTCCCCCGCGCGGGCTGCTGCTGCCTCTGCGCGGGCGCCCCCAGCGGCAAGCTCAGCCTCAAGGGCGGGCAGCTCAGCGGCGAGCGTCTCCTGGTGGAGCTGGTGCGCCTGCTGGGCCTCCTTGAGCAGCGCCTCGTCCTCCGAGATGTGCGCCTTCTGGGTGACATTGTCGGTCTTCTGCGCAGCGACGTGCTGCTCGGCCGCGACCGTCTTCGTGGGCTTGGCTGTCGTCAGCGGCTCGGGGGTTGCGACCTTCAGCGCGGCCTCCTCCGCACTGAGCTTCGCCGCCTTGGCCTCCTTCTCGCGCCGCAGGCGGTACACCTCCGCGCGGAAGTCGGGGTTGTTCATGTCCTTCGCAGCCTGCCTGGACCCGCGCCTGCGGATGAGTTCGTGGCGCTCGAGGGCGTAGGCGTGGCCCTGCTTCTGCAGGCTGTTGACCGCCGCCACGATCTCCTGCGGGGTCGGGTGCTCGTGAGGGGCGCCGCTGGCGTCCTTCATCGGCACCGACTCCGGGCCCAGGTGCTCGTCGACAGCGGCCTTCACGGGGGCCAACCTGTCGGCGTCATCGATGAGGTTGTGGCCACCCACCGTGATCAGGTTTTCCTGGGTCTCCAGGGCGAGGTTAGTGCCTGCCTGGGTCATGTGGTGCTCGTCGCTGGTCCGCTTCATAGCGAGACGGCGGTCCAGGATCTCGTGCAGCAGCTCGCCTGTGTCGCCCTTCTGGACGAGTTCCTGCAGTCGGGTGAGCTGGCTGGTGGTGAGCGCGTTCGCCTCGTTGAGCGGGCGCGCCGCGAAGATCCGCTCGTTCTCGAGCGCCTTCGACTGTAGCGCGGGGAGGGCCTTCTCGAGGACAGCCTCGAGACCTGCGAGCAGCTCCTCTGTCGTGTGGGTCGGGTACGGCCCCGAACCGAACTCCTCGCCCTTCTCTCCGACCTTGTGGAAGCCTGCGTGCCACGGGCGGGAGTACTCGTCCTTCCAGCCCTCGCTGTTCGCCAGGTTGTTCGTGATCTTCGCGTCCTTGCTACCCTTGGCTCCCGGCATCCGGGTCGCGAGCAGCTCCTCCCGGGCAAGCTCGACAGAGCCTCCCTGGAGCCGGATCTGGATGGCGCGCAGGAGCTGCGTGGGGGCGACAGCGGTGGGGTAGTGCTCGAGCGCGAGCAGGGCCGCATCCTCCAGTTCAGGGCTCTCCTTGATGACGTTGTTGATGATCGTGTAGATGTCACCCATCGACAGAGCAACGCGGTCCACCCCCAGCGCTGCCGGGCCTGTCTCGTGCAAGGGGCCAATGTCGAGCTTGCTGCGGAAGCCGTAGACGTCGTCGATCTCGTCCAGCTCGCGGAGCTTCATGGCCTTGAACTCCATCCTCATGCGCGCCCGCTCGCGCCCGAACAGCTTTTCTGTTGTCGCGGGAGCGTTGCGGAACTTGCCGGGGTTGGCCGCTGTGCGGCGCGCTGCGACGAAGTCGAGGAACTCCTTCTGGTACTTGTTCGGGTTCTTGACCCGTACCTTGCTGAGGTAGAGCTTGTCGATCCACTTCGACCGTGACCACTGCGTCATCATGTTGACCTCGTCGACGAAGATCGCCGTGCCCTCGCCGTACGCCGGGGTCGTCTTGTTCACGCCGTTGCCGCCGATGTGGGGCGCCTTCGCAGCCTTGTCGACGTGCTCCTTCGCGGCGCGGTTCCAGACCTCTGCGGTAGTCCCGAGGCGCTGCCCCTCGTGGGTGAGCCAGTCCATCTCGATGATCTGACTCACGGTGGAGATCGTCGCCTTGCGCGTCTTCGTGTCGACGAGGTCGCCGAGCAGAGCCACCTTCAGCTTGGGGGCGGCGTTGATCAGCCAGCGCCCGTTGGGCGACCTGCCGAACGCACGCACCAGGTCGGAGAGGTACTGCTCTGCTTTCTTGGGATCGTTCTCGAAGGCGTCCTTGAGGAGCTTCGCGGTGGCAGGAGGGAAGACGTCCGCGAACCACTTCCCGCCGTGCTCGAGCGCCTGCACCGTGTGCACGTAGTCGGCGAAGCCCTCGCCGCTACGCATCGTTGCCGCAGCGGTCTCGGCGAACGCCGCTGCCCCCTCCGGGGTCTTCTGGTACTCCGCTGCGATGACGTCGCGAGCAGCGTCCCTCTGCTCCCTGCTGAGGGTATTACCGTTCGCGCCCTTGCCGTTCTTGCGCTGGTTCCACTCCCCGAGGGTGCGGGCACCCGAAGGGCCCTCCACCACCTTGTTGATGTTGGCGCGGAACCACGCAACCATCGGGATGTCCCGCTCAGAGGCCACCGCCGTCTTGACGAGCACGCCATGCTCTCGCGCCGTCCGCATCTCGGTGAGCGCAGCCTTGATCTTCGGAGCGGCCTTGCCGGTCTTGATCTGCTCTCCGACACCCTTGAGCACGCGCAGCGCGTCATCGATCGTGGGCGCTACTGTCGGAGCCTCCGCGACCACCTCAGCCACCTCGGCGACAGAGGAGGGGGGAGGCAGCGGCGCTTCGAGAGGAGCCTCAGCCGCCTGCTTCCCGACGATCGCCTCTGCGACTGATTCGGGCGCTGTCGGAGGAACGACCGCTGCGGCAGGTGGCATGGGCGGCGCAAGAGGGGGCTCAGGCGCAGCCTTGGCAGCGGCGCTTCCGGCGCTTGTTGTGCCCACGATGCCCGCTGCTTCACGGGCCTGCTCCGCGAGACGCTGCTCGACGATCTTGGCCCCATCAGGGGAAGCTGCACGGCCCTCAGGACTGAGGAGCAAGTCCGTCACGCTCTTCTTCTCAGCCGTCGACACAGGTGACGCGGCCTCCCCGAACGCCTGGGCGGGAGGCTCAGGGGAACGCCACGCAGAGTCCCTGGTGGCGGGCGCGGGGATGGTCGCGGCATCCTCCGCGAGGGTCGGCTCTATGTCGTCGAGTACTGCGCTTACGCGGTCGCTGAACGCCTTCTGCGCGTCTGCAGCGTGCACAGCCGCCTTGTCGGCGACAGTCGCGCCTTCCCCTACTGCTTCAGCCCCAGCCTTGACCCCTGCGGTGGCACTCTTGATGCCGCGCCCTGCGAGCCCTGCGACCTTGGCGATGCCTCCTGTGAGGTAGGTCAGCGGGTCGAGCGCGATGTCCAGAGCGAGCCCGCCGACACCCTTCGCAACGTCGTTGACGCTCTCCGGGTCGTAGTTGGGGTCGTGGCGGTTGTTGATGTCCGAGATGTTCTGGATGAGTTCTGCACCGTACGGGTGCTCCTCGGGGTCTGTCGAGGTGAGCCCCTTCCAGAAGTCGGCGAACGCCCCTCCGACACCAGCGATGCCGTCGAAGGAGGTGTCCTCCCCCCGTGCAGCGCGGTCGGCCGACTCGGCGCCACGCTCGTTGATCCCGAGGATCGTGTTGGTGACAGCGAACTCAGGACGGCTGATCAGGTCGATCGCGGTGTGGAAGAGGTTGAACTCTCCCGGGGTGCCCTCAGACTTGTACGTGACGTTGTCGAGGTTGCCGAACGGGTTCGCCTGTGGTGCCGCCTGTGGCGCACCCAGGAGCCCCGCCTTCTCTGCGTCCTTCAGGTACTCCTCGAAGGTCTTCGCCATGAGGTAACCCTACCTCAACGGCTTACTTGTTGAACTTCGCGACCTGAGCCCCGATGCCAGCGATCTTGCTCTGGTCATCGATGCTGACGCCCTTCTCCTTCAGCGCCTCCACCTGCGCGAAGATGTCCTCGAGAGTGAGCGGCTTGCCTGCCACCGCAGCCTGGGCCTCGGCCTTCTGCTGGGCGACAGCGAGCATGTTCTCGAAGTCCTGCTGTGACTGACCCTTGGCGTCCTCGTACAGGTACTGCCCGAGGCTCTGGATGCCGCTGGAGCGCTTGTTCTGGAAGTCGGAGTTGGCCTGCGACTGTTGCACCGACAGCTCCGCGAGCCTGTTGGCGAGGGAGCTGTTCAGGTCAGCCTGGGACCGGGTCTCAGCGAAGTTGGAGGCGCCACGGATGTTCGTGTTGTGCGTGAGAGCACTCGTCTCCTTCCCGTTGTACATCTGCTGGGCGTTCTGCCCGTACGTCGCCTGGTCACCGATCGCGTCTGCGGCCTGTGCCTGCAGTCCGGGCCGTTCCTGCCCGATGGAAGCAGCAGCAGTCTGCATGCCGAGCGCGTTCGTCTCCTGATCGGAGCGCGCCTGTGCAGCGTCGTACGCGGATCGGGTCGCGTCCTGCGCGGTCTTCGTGATCTGCTGGTTCCGGTCGATCGCACCCCCGAAGTTCTCCTGGATCTTCGGGCGGTCACTGTCGAGTTCTCCCCGGAGCTGGTTGTACACCGCCCCGAGGTACGCACTGTTCCGGTCACGGGTGCTGTTCGCCTCGTTCACGGCGGGCGAGTAGTCGACAGCACTGCCACCGAACTGGTCGAAGATGCCCGCCCCCTGCGCGAGCGCGTCGAGGAAGGTGAATGGATCCTCTTCCCCTGCAGCTCCGGGAGGGTTGTTGGTCCCTACTCCGACACCGCCCGCTGCAGATCGAGCATTCAGGCCCGCATCCAGCCCAGAGTCACGAGGGCCGGGGCCATACACCCCGTTTTTCGGGACGGTATGGTCACCCCAGCCCTCTCCCTGCGGAATGTCCTTCCCGCCCTCGAACCAGTTGCGGGTACTGTCCAAGAAGTTCCGCCAGTTCCGGTTAGCGTCCCGGTCGAAGTTCCCGAGTTCGTTCAGGAACGCTGCCGACCCGTAGGGCTTCTCAGTAGGAGGCGCGAGCCACTGTGCCGTCGGGGTAGCGCCGCCCGTAAACTTAGGTGTGCCTGGCTTGTACGCCGGGTCGATCCGGTCGTCGATACCGTTGTGATTCTTGTCAACCATTAGACGCTCCCGTACTGTGCTGCGTACCGTGCGAGCGCCTCAGCTCGCGCCTGCCCGATGCCTGACTGCTGCGAGGACGCCCCGCTGGTGCGCTCGGAGTTGAGGCCCTCGTCGAACTGAGACTTGGCCTGAGTCATGTTGTTGAACTGGTCCAGGAGGCTGGACTTGAGATCTCCGGAGGAGCGGACGTAGTCGCCCGAGTGCAGGAGACCTCGAGACGCGAAGTCCTGGATGAGGGACTGGAACGAGCGGCCAGCGGCTGTCTGCTGGTTGTCGAACGCCCAGTCGTCGACAGTGCCGTCCTCCGCGCCGAGCGCGCCGAGATCCGTGAGGCTGTTCCCGTAGGTGAGGTTGTAGTCCTTGCCGCGCCTGTCGATGTCGTGGCCGAGATCCTCGAACTGCTTGTTGTAGCGCGACAGAGCAGCGAGGTAGACGTCATCGGAGTTGATGAAGTCCGTCTCGCTGATGGCAGGTGCGGCAGGTGCGGCAGGCGCAGCGGCGGCGACCGGCGCAGAGTACGTGTTCGTCTTGGGAGCCGTGTAGGTGTTTGTCACCGGCTTCGTGCTCGTCACCGGCTGGGCGAAGACGCCGTTGGGATCCTTGAAGCCCATCTCGTTCGTGTTGCCGTACGTCGCCTGGATCGGCTTCGAGGCCGCAGATCGTGCGTTCAGCCCTGCGTCCAGCCCGGAGTTGCGAGGAGGGGTGATTCCCTTGCCACTCGACTTGCCACTTAGCGCGCCCATCAGACCACTCTCCGGTTCATTCTGTTCTGCAGCGCCTGGCCGTAGGCGTCATACTTGGCATCGCGCTGGGCGTAGCCCTGGCGGTTGCCGACAGGCCCCTGGTTCGGCGCGAGCTGGCCGGTGCCGTACCGCTTGTCACCAGCGGCGAGGTTGTTGAACCCACCACCGCCCACGAGCGGTTGGTTCAGGCCCCGAGCGGGGTTGAACGGAGTGAGACCTGGCATGCGCAAATCCTATCGTAAGTGCTACGTGATTGCCTTGGACACAGTCTGACGTACGGCGATGCGGGCGCGCAGGGTGAACAGATACACCGGCGACGTGGTGATCGTGCCATCTGCGGTGAACGTCACCCGGAAGTAGACCTGCCGGAACCGCATCGCCTTCCGGAACTTGACGAACTTCCGCATGAAACCGAGCCCTGCGGAGTCGTACTCCGTGACTTCGCTGATAGGGTCCGCTCCGACAGGGGCATCCCAGGTGCTCGTCAGCAGGTCAGCCCAGGTGAGCCCGCCCGACCAGAGGTAACCCCAGTCCGTCGACTGCGTCTGCACGACAGGGATCGCCTCGCCGTGCACAGCTCCACGGAAGATCGTGTCCGCGCCCCACCACCACATCCGCTTGTAGCTCGAGGGGAGGTCGAAGGCGTAGTTCTTCGTCTGCAGCACGCAGGTGAACGGCTCTGACGCGTCCGTGGTGAGCAGCTCGTTGATCTTGAGCCCCGGGCACGTCCGGAGAGTACCTGCAGGCTGGGTCTTGGATGGCAGAGCGATCGCGTCGATGTTCGACGTGCCGGGGATCGGCTCGAGCACCTTGCCGATCGGGCCCCACACGTCCGACTTCCACCGCGTCCACGCCCTCAGATCCACGTTGAAGACGTAGATGTAGTCGAAGAAGCTGAACAGGATCCTGCGGTTGAAGGTAGACACCGCGTACGGGTACGCTACCCCCGACTGATCCTCGGCGACGAACGGGACGTGCTGGTTGATCCGCTGTGCGCGCGAGTTGACGAACTCGTACGCCTTCCCGTCGTACATGAAGTACAGGTATGCCTCGTACGAGACGATGCAGTCAGGGCTCGTCAGGCCGATCCCTGGGACGACCACGCTGATCACTGCCGCTGCTGTCGAGGTGGCATAGCTGTAGCTGTAGATCGACTGGTTCCGGAACACCAGGAGCATGCCGAAGTACGGCTGGAGCGCGACGATCGCCTGCCCATCCCCGGGAGACACCTGCACCTCCCGTGACGCCGACGTCGCCCAGAGGGGACCCTCCACGAGGAGCTTGGAGTAGAACATCGAGGTGGGGCTGGGGGACTCAATCCCGCTCGCGATCCACAGCCGGTCCTTGTAGACCGTGATCGAGCGCCCCTGCGGCATCTCGGGTTGCTCGACGAAGCCCCCGGACGGTGACCAGTAGCCGCCCGGGTTGGCGTCCCCTGGTCCTGCGACGAGCCACGCCTTGCCATCGAACTGGGTCATCGCGACAGCAGAGAAGTTGGTCGCGATGACTGTCCACGTCTGGGTGGCTGTGTCGTACCGGTAGGTCTTGGAGAGCCCATCACCCGCGATCGGATGGACCGATCCGTCATTGGCGTAGTAGATCCCGATGAGCTGCGCGTCACCAGCAGACCCGAGAGGTATCGGGAACCCGCCAGAGGCGAACGGAGGTCTGCTCTTCAGGGCGCCGTTCGGGTCCAGGTCGAAGTTGAGCGCCTCGACACACTGCGTGTCGGACACGTCCGTGGGATCCGACAGAAGGTTCAGGCCGTCCTTGAACGGCCCCAGGGTGAAGGGCTTGTCGACGGGCATCAGCAGATCTCAGCGATCACGCCGTAAGTGAGATCCTGAGAGGTCCGCTCCTCCTGGCCCTGATATGCGAGGCTCTTGTCGACCTCGGCCTGCTTCTGCTGCGCGGCCTGCCAGTCCTCGTCCATCTCGTACGCGCGCTGGAGGACGTAGTTGACGAGGGTCGAGTAGTACTTGTCCGACACCTCGAGGAGCTGCGCGTTGTCGCCAGTCAGCTTGGCGGGGTAGGCCGTGTAGCGCAGCACGAGCGTGTAGTCGACGTCAGGCTTCGGCCACAGCGAGAAGTCGCCGCCCCACTCGTACCAGAACAGCGGACGCCCGACCTCGGCCTTTTCAGGATCGTCGGCCATGATGCGCCGCTCGGCGTCCTCGAAGGTCATGTTCGGCAGGAGCTGCCCGTTCAGCTCGAGCGAGGCGATCTGGTGGATCTGCTCGTCGGGGAAGGTGTAGTCCGACTGCCCCGCAGGGACAGGGGCAGATACCGTGCGGCGCAGGACGCGGTTCCGGCTGACGATCTCCTGCTGGCCCTCGTTGGCCCACCGGGTGATGTCGCCGTCCTCGAGCTGCACGCCTGACTCGTCACCGAAGGCCCGCTTCACGGAGACAGCAAGGTCACCGTACGTGTACGTCGTCGGCCGAAGCGGCATGGCTACCTCCTAAATGTCTTGCCGCCGTGGCGGTAGAAGTGCTTGTGATTGCGCCCGCCTGATGCGAGCGCCTCCATCATCTCACGGGCGTCCAGACGCTCCTCTTCGCGGGTCCGGATCTCGAAAGCCTCAGCCGCCATGCGCTCGACCTCCATCTCCTGGAAGACCGTCATCACGCCACGCTTGGCGAGGTCGCCCTTCGCCACCCACGCGAGCACTGCAGCGGGGTTCTGCATCTCAGCCAGGGTGAGATCCCGGATCGGCACGACAGAGCCGTCGTTGCGCCTCTCCTGGATCTGGAATGGCTTCGTCTGCCCGAACGCACCCTGCGATCGTGCAGGGCAGTACGCCAGCGTGAACCGCCTGTCGTAGTCCTGCAGGGCACCCGCGAGAATGATGTGGTCCTGACTGATGAACTCGTTGAGTTCGCTCGACCAGACCTTAGCTCCTTGAAGTGTTGTCTCCATACCGCAACCTTACAGTGCTCGAGTGCCCTGTACGGGAGGGCGGGTGCCTGCGACAGTGCCGAAGCTGCTGCCCTGCCACACAGTGGCGGCGTTGACTTTCACCAGTTGGGCTTGGGCGGCACTCGTGATAGCGGCCTTGCGGCCCTGCACGTTGAACGTCAGGGTCGGCCCCGTGGGGGGCATCACGCTCGGCGCGTAGAAACGGCCGAAGTTCTTGTCGACGATGATCGAGACTGCAGGGCCGCTCGTCTGAGTGAAGATCCACTGATCCATCGGCCGGATCCCCTCCAGGTCGGCGAGCACAGTGTCGCTGATGAGCTTGTGCCCGGCGTCCGTGGAGTGGATGTCGTCGGATCCGATGAGGTTGTTCGGATCAGTGCCCGGGACGCCCTTGGCTACGAACTCATCGTTCACGTCGAGGAACACTGTGTCTGCGGGGAACTCCTGGCTCAGCTCGATGAGCTTCTCCCGGTACAGGCTCCAAGCATAGACGGGCGTGATGACGTCAAGCCGCTGGTATGAGTGGATCAGGACGTACTTACACGTCGCAGGGCACTTAGTGCGGAGGTCTGCGAGGACGGTGGCGACGTTGGCCTTGTACGTCGTGGGGTTGACGCCAGTGGAGTAGTCGTTCGCTCCGATCATGATGAACACAGCGACAGGGTCGAGGTTACCGATGTTGGTCCGCTCGGTACTCGTGAAGAAGTTGGCGCTTGTGGTGCCTCCCTCCCCGATGTTGTAGGCGTGAATGCCAGGGGTCGTGACCTCGCCGCTAGCGAATGCCCCGGTCGTGTCCCACTTGAAGCCGCTCTCCGTGCCACCGTTCGGGTACACCCCCTGGAGGGCCTTGGCGGTGAGTGGCGCCCACCCTGTCACGAGAGACGAGCTTGCGCCCTGACCTGCGGTGGTGCTGCTCCCCGCGAACACGATCGGGACAGGCTGCAGAGGAGCATTGACGAACGCTGACCTGAGGATCGGCTGGTTACTCGCGATGTACCCGGCCAGCTCGACCAGCGTCCCGGGCTCCACATCCGTCAGGTCAGCCATGGGCTCCACAACGACACCCACGACAGCCCGCACACCGGCCCACTGACTGTCGGTGTACCCGTCGGAGGTGGGCGGGTTGGCGAGGGTCGCGAGGACTTTTCCCCACTGGCTGTCCGAGATGCCTCCCGTAGGCGGAGCAACGGTCGGATCCTCGAGGATCGCGGTTGTCCGGCCCCAGTTGCTGTCAGTGAAGGGGCCGACGACGGCAGGATTGTTCAGGGTGGCGTTCGGGGACGCCTTCCCCCACTGACTGTCGTCGAACGCCACTAGCTCGCCTTTGCCTTGATGAAGAGGCTCTTCACTCCCGCATTCAGGCCCGTGAACGTGTAGGGGCTGGTGGCGCTCGTGCTGACTGTGGAGGTCGGAGCGCCCACGTCACCCGACGCGATTCCTGCCTCGTAGTGGTTCGCGTTCGGAACCGCAGCCCACGTCACCGTCGCGGAGCCATCCGTGCCGCCGCTCGTGGTGGGGTGGCTGACGCTGGAGAGCGTGACGACCGGGTCGGCGAGAGGAGTGTTGAGCACTGGTGCGTCGGCGAAGTACGCCTTGGCCTGCGTCGAGGTCGTGTGCGCGATGTTGACAGTCACCGGCTGCACACCCAGGAACTCGTAGAGCGTCGGCGTCCCGCTCAGCACACCACCGCTGGTCTTGCCGAACCGGACCACGCTCGGGTTGATCGTGCCGAGGTTGACGGTGTACCCGGAGTCGGCGAAGAACTCCCCCGCTGTGGCCCACCCCGAGTTGGTGAGGTTCTTCACACGATAGAAGATGCGGCCATTGCTGGTCGTGGGGGACGAGTGCAGGGTGACAACACCGTCGATGAGAAGCACATCTCCGACAGCGACGGCAGGGTACTGCAACGCGGCGAGGAACGTGCCGGAAGGCGCCTGCACGTACCCAACCGGAGTCGAGTCGACGTTCGCGCTGAACAACGCGATGCTCGTGGAGGCAGTCCGCAC
>Ga0247796_1000104_pt1 | contig 12214 bp, 12 predicted proteins | sample UWRJS166409R6_FD_179941 | JGI IMG/M metagenome (GOLD analysis project Ga0247796, IMG submission 179941) | Soil microbial communities from Arlington Agricultural Research Station in Wisconsin, United States - UWRJ-S166-409R-6 | ecosystem: Environmental > Terrestrial > Soil > Agricultural land...
GTCCGACCCACGGTCGGAGTCGCTTTTCGGAGAAAAGTCAACGTCCGACCCACGGTCGGAGTCGCTTTTCGGAGAAAAGTCAAAGATATGCATCCTCGTCTAGACATCAAAAATAGTAAGTATCAAAAATCACTCCATTTATTTAAGTCTGTATATTAATGTCACGGCCGATAAGTGATGATGTTAGAAGAACATCAAAAACTACCGCGCGAGAACAAATACCTGTGATAAACATATCCTTATCCACACCTTTGATAGGTTCTATTGCATACAATAAACCAGCAAGCGTACAATATCCCATACCTGATATTATTTATTATGCGGACGGAAGCCAATGGTTGCCTATAGATGGCTCTCTGGGACCACAGGGAGCCCAAGGTCCGCAAGGAGCCCAGGGAGCCCAAGGAGCGACGGGATCTCAAGGACCACAGGGAACCACTGGAGCTCAGGGACCTCAAGGAGCCACTGGAGCACAGGGAGCTCAAGGCGCAACTGGTGCCCAGGGACCTCAGGGAGCTACCGGAGCCCAAGGAGCAACCGGGGCCCAAGGACCCCAAGGAGCGACTGGGGCTCAGGGAGCTCAAGGACCCCAAGGTGCACAGGGAGCCCAAGGGCCTCAGGGGGCACAGGGAGCTGAAGATTTGTTGGTAGATACATTCACTACACCCGGAGCATTTTCTTCGACAATACCCACAGGTGCGACTGCTGCCCGTCTAACTTTGGTTGGAGGTGGAGGCGGAGGCGGAGGTGGCCTCACAATCAATGATGAAGGAGCTGGCGGTGGCGCATCTGGAACGTTGATAGAAAATTTTGTAGTAAGTGTCACCTCTCCTGGAAATTTAGCGGGAAGCGTAGGAGCCGGAGGAGCAGGAGGTTTAAGTGGTGGAAATCCTGGTAGTGCTGGAACTAGAAGTTTTGTAACTCTTCCTGGAGGAGATCTCAGTGCATACGGAGGAGCAGGCGGAGGACAACAAACTGGTGGAGGAGTGGGTGGAGGTGGCGGAGGAGGTGGCGGATCTAATGCTGCTGGATCTGTTGGTTCTACTCCTGCTGGTGGAGCTGGTGGTAGTGGAACTACGCCATATAATGAAGGTATCACTGGAGCTGCAGGAGGAAATGGCGGGGATGGATTTACTCCACCTGCTACCGCCGCATTGCCTGGTGTATCTGGGGTAATTTCATCGGATGTAAGAAGTGGAGGTGGCGGAGGTGGCGGAGGATTTACAGCACAAGCAGGCGCGAGTGGAGCAAATTTCCCCGGGGGAGGAATTGGAGGTGTAGGTGGAGGTGTTAGAGGCGGAGGCGGAGGAGCAGGTGGATGGGGAGGAGCTGGAGGAGCTGGTGGTGCTATAGATGTGAGCGGAGCGGCTGGATTAGGCTATGGTGCCGGAGGTGGTGGCGCTGGAGGTGCTACAGGTCTTTCTAATTTGACTGGAGGAGCTGGTTTCCCAGGAATTGTTATCATCGAATACATAATTGCTTAAATAAGATATTGTGACTCAAGTTAAAATTTCGACGTCTACGTCGAAATTTAAATTTGACTTAGTCTAAACTTCATTTTTGACTTGAATCAAAAATGACTCCATTTATTTAAGTCTGTATATTAACGCTAACGGATATGTCATCTCAACTCATAACTGAAGACGATGTTAAAAATAGATCTAAGAAGGCTATCAATAGGGAACAAATACCAGTGATAAACATCTCCTTGTCAATACCTTTGATAGGATCTATAGCATACAACAGACCGGCAAGTGTACAATATCCAGATGAGGATGTTATTCATTTTGCAAATGGTATGGAGTGGATACCTATAGATGGTTCTTTGGGCCCTCAAGGTCCCCAGGGAGCTCAGGGACCGCAGGGAGCCCAAGGATCTCAAGGTCCACAGGGAGCTCAAGGCGCCACTGGGATCCAAGGCCCACAGGGAGCCACTGGATCCCAAGGTCCACAAGGTGCAGCTGGAGCGCAGGGATCCCAGGGAGCCACCGGAGCACAGGGACCACAAGGTGCAGCTGGTGCCCAAGGAGCACAAGGAATTCAAGGCCCGCAAGGAGCCCAGGGACCTCAGGGAGCCCAAGGACCTCAAGGAGCACAGGGATCCCAAGAAGTGGTTGCAGATGTCTTCACTATAGCAGGAGCATTTTCTTCAACCATACCAGCAGGAGCCACCGTAGCCCGATTAACTTTGGTTGGAGGTGGAGGTGGCGGTGGTGGAGCCAATATAGCTGCAGCTGCAGGAGCAGGGGGAGGAGCGTCTGGCACTCTAATAGAAAATTATATGGTGAATGTTACATTCCCTGGAAGTTTGACAGGAAGTGTGGGAGCTGGAGGCGCTGGAGGTTTGACCGGTGGAAATAATGGTGCTGATGGAACTAGAAGTTTTGTAACTCTTCCAGGGGGAGACCTTAGCGCGTATGGAGGAGGCGGAGGTGGCGGAGATGTTGCCATAGGTAATGATGCTCCTGGTGGAGGTGGCGGCGGAGGTTCGAATGCAAATGGATCTGTCGGTACTGACCCCACTGGTGGAGCGGGAGGTAGTGGAACTACACCGTATAATCAAGGTGTGTCTGGTGCGGTAGGAGGTGCCGGTGGAGATGGATTTATTTTCCCTGCAACGGCACCCACCAATGGTCTTCCTGGTATAAACGCGTCACATGTAAGAAGTGGAGGTGGTGGAGGTGGTGGAGGGTTTACTGGTCAGCCCGCAGGTGATGGATCAGATTTTCCAGGTGGAGGTATTGGAGGATTGGGCGGTGGAGATTCAGGTGGGGGTGGAGGAGCTGGTGGTTGGGGAGGAGCAGGAGGAGCAGGAGGAATAGCCTCAAATGGATCGCCTGGAGTTGGATATGGTGCCGGCGGTGGAGGAGGTACAGGAGCCGGACCTAATGGAGGTGCAGGTTTCAGAGGAATTGTCATCATTGAATATTTGATCGCTTAAATTAAATAAGGTATTACGCTACGCGTAATACCGTTAAATTCGGCTAGCCGCATTAAATAAGGTATTACGCGAAGAGATAGAAATTTACCATCGAATCTTATGATTATAAGATTCTAATTCTTGTGTTTATTTGCGTTTGATCAAAAGATAGATGAGACATACCAACATCACCACTATAGCCAAAATCAATATCCAGTGATTATTGGTATTATTTTGGGGTTTAGATAATCCAACATCAAAACCTTCCATGGACACGGCGGTCCATCTTTCGGCAAGATGCTCGTCCGGAGTTACATAGACACTATCCAATATACTCCACAGATAACGCTTTTCTCCATTGGGATCTATAGTATATATCTCGCTTTGAGGGGAAACGTACCAAAGTGTATGGTTAGATTGAAGAGTTACAGGAGATGCACTTAGACACTCTCCACAATCTTGTTTGTAATCAATGGCCAATCTATGCAAAGATGATACCAAGTAAGATCCTTCTGTATAGAAACCTGTATTGGGGATCTCGAAAGTCCAAGAATCATCTGCGCCTTGATCAGGAAGATTATAAAAGATATTTCCATCGGCAGATACAGATAGGACCTCTCCTTTTCTAGATGGAACGCTCAGTCTGAATGGTCCATTCACTTCATTATCCATCTACCCTATAGCTATACAATGAAGTTTTGATTTGTTTTTCTTCCAGAGATGAAAAACGAAAAGAGTTAAATTCGGTTTAGTAAAATTTAACGATATTACGCTACGCATAATACCTTAATTTAAATCCCCTATCTAGGGTGTAAGAAAAGAAGATATTTTTGACACTCTAGACCGGGAATATGATAATCCAACCACCGCTTGAAACGTTTTTCTTGGCTCTGAATATCTAAAATCGGACGCGATTCTTCATCATCCTCTTGTATAAGGACATGTTTATACATGAGATAGATCCACGATGATTCAGTGTTGTTCGGTTGCCAAAGAACATAAGGTACATCCTTAAACGCGATACCTACCGAGAGTTCGTCCGCAAAGAAATCTACGTCTTCAATCCGTTCCTTATAATGGTCTGAGACCAAATTGCCAAACATATCTATCAAATCATAATCAGAATGAAGAAATCTCGCTCCATAGATAACTGCGGCAGCGGCCTCGCTGTCTCGTTTAGGAATATTTGGATTTTTGGCCATTTGAAAACAATTCTTGGTTGATTCTAAAACTTATATATCAATTTTTATATATCTAACAATCTACGATACAATTTGAGCCACAGTTTTTTCTCCAAAACGTGCGTCTTCTCGACCATGATGTTCTCTCAAATATTTGATAATTTCTCCGACTACTTTGCAATCCACCTCGTTGTATTTGATAACATCTTGAATCTGGGGCATATCTTTAAGTTTGAGGTTTCTGCTAGCAGCATCTTTTGAAGCCTTGAATGTAGCAAGCATTGCGGAAGTGCCATTGGTAAATCCATCTTGATTCCACGTAGTCTTTATTAGATTGTGTTCTGCCAAAGCTTTAGCCACCTCTTTCAGACTAAAACCCAGGCAACCTTTGATTACGACAGGTTCTTTTTTGAAGACTTGTAACAGATCGAACCATCTAGGATTAGCACCTTCTTTTTCCATGGCTGGTATCCAAACTTTTTCTGGATCACCTTCGGATAAAGTCTTATGCCGATCTATGGCACTAGCCCATTGCCATTTTTCCGCAGGAGACCAATGAACCATTAGAGGATTTTCACACTCCCACCATTCAGATTCTTTTCTAATATAATCACTGAATTCTGCACATATTCTTCTCTCTTCTTTTTCTGTTATTGTATCTACTATAAATGGTTTGTATATCCATTCGTGTGTGAAAGGATCAAAATATCCTACTCCGATAAGAAAGATAACCGATGATGTTTCAACTATCGGCATATTACTAGATTCAGACATTACATCATTCATGAATTCGAAATCAACATAAAATTCTACAAGTTGACGTCGTTGCCATCCTTTGTCATTATAGATGATGAGTTTTGGAAGGACTTTGACATCTTCGTCGTCATTTCTATTGATAGATATAATCTCGTCGAGTATCTTTCGTGTCTTGAGCCCATTTACACCCAAAACCTCTGTAGTACATCTGGGGTCTGTCCACTGATAGACTCTAGCCGTATGAGCCTTTGTTCTATTTTTTACTCCACACATCCATAGATTGGTTATCTCTTTTATGTCATTGGCAATCATCTCTTTTACAGGTCTCCATGGATAATCGTGGCCATTGGACATATTTGGATATAACTCTTTTCTTTTTAGAGGTAGACTAAGTACATCCCATAAATGTCCTTTTGTTCTCATCTCTCGGATCCATTTTAGAGCTTCCTTTGTTTTTACAGAAGTATCACCGTCTACATCTACAAAATCTACCACCCCTAATCTGTCTACGCATGAGTTTCCTCTATAGGTTTCTCCCTTGGATGTATACATCCATTTTCTTCCAAGGATATAAGCGTGCGGGGGAACATGACCTTGAATCCTACCAAGAGCCTGATTATAGATCCAAAGTTGCCCTTTCCATGCAGGAATGGAACCAGAGTTTAATAATTTGACTCCATCCGCGCGAAGATACAGAGTGGTGAATTTGATGTCAATGACTCTATAATGGTATCTTGGGGTCTTCCCCGGTCTCATAACGTCCTTCAACAACGTAGCCGGCTTTTTCTCTTCATCGCGTTCTATAGGGCTTAAGCCCACGATCTCTCTAATCCAATCGCTTCGAATCAATAGATCTGGAACACCATATGTTTTATTATCTGGATTGTGAAGAACACCAGAGTGAATGATGGGGATGCCTTTATTCATGGCTTCTATGGTTTGTTGTACCTTTTCTTCTGATCTGGCATTATCATCTCCTCCTATATCGATGATGATATCTTTACCATACTTTGTATACAAGTACGCTATAAATTTTGCCTCAAAAGCCTTTCCTTGAGCCATAATATATTCATTAAAGTTATTATGAGATTTTCCAACAAGAGCTCTGCTAACCCCCGAAGCATATCTTGGTTTTTTATATGCTAGTGTATGAGAATGATAGCTTAGCCAGTCTAAAAGGGGGTCGTTTAATAGATAATTTCTAGTAGTAGTGGCAGAGATCCATTTGTCCCAGTCAATCTCTTCCGTTTCTTCTTTTCTACGCTTGACAGGACGAGATGAATGCTCCTCGGAGCCACGTTTTCTTTTTTGAGAGACCAGACTACTACTCATCCTTATCTGGTCCACACATAATCTTAAGGTAAATCTGCTAAACACGTAAGATATAACCTAAAAACATTTGTATACACAAATGTTTATCGACGACTTGTCTATGAATTTTGGAGCATTTCCATTGATTCCAAAACTAGAGGATAATTCTTGTATAAATGAACACTTTTCTAAAACTTGTAGAGTGATAGACAAAAACTTATTTTTATAGACTCTCTCCGAAAAATTAAGAATAGACTTTAGACCGAGGGGGGGGGTCATATATTTTTGACCCCCTACACACACCGGTATGGTGTGTGTGGACCCCCTAAAATTTTTGGACCCGGTCCCAACTTTTTGAATTCGTCTCTACGTTGGATTTTTCTCCAAAAAATGCGAGTTCGACGCCCTAAAATTGCGTTCGGATAGATAGATTTTAGAAAATCCAACGTAGAGACCAAAAGACGTGCTGACCAGTTTTGGAGCCAAATTTGTGGAGCCGGGTGGAGAATTGTGGAGCCGGGTGGAGCCTCGACGTAGCGCCCAGAAAAAGTGGCTCCAAAATTTGAAATTTGTGGAGCCGGGTGGAGCCAACGTCGCGCGACAAAAATCATTAAAAAAAAATATAATGTATTATATCAATGCAGTGTGAACATTGCAATGCCATAATATCTCCTAAAAATTGGAGCCGTCACATTCTGACAAATAAGAATTGTCTGTCTTTACAATCAGAGTCAAAAACTCAGAGAGTCTGTAAATATTGTTCTAGAACGTTTACGAGAAACGATAGTTTAAATAGACATGAAGGGACATGCCCAAATAAGCTCGTTTGGTATGAGAAAAGAACTGTTGAATTAGAGAACAAGTTGGCAAAGACCAAGTTAGCAAAGAAATTTTGGAAAGATAGGTGCGAGACATTGGATAAAAAGCCGACGACCACTATTACCAATATTACCAATATTAAACTAGAACAGGTAAATATAGCCACTATAGAGCCTTTTACCGCAGACACAATTCGCACTCGTTTGGACGAATTCAACTTTAAAATGTTTTCTCAAGGTTATAAAGGCATTGTATCTTTTGTACGTGGTATAATCATGAAAGAAGATGAGAAAAACTATGTAGTAACTGATCCGTCTAGAAATGCGTTCCATAGATTGATAGATACTAGAGACTGGAAGCGAGATCCAAATGGAATGTTTTTAGATATCTTATTGGATGAACTACGTCCAAAAATCTACGGACATTACGATACGGTCCTCGACATTATGAGAGACGCGCGAACAGACGATGAAAGAGATGCTGTCGATCAACTTTTAGATCAGACAAAACCTGTATATTTTGGAGCCAAGGGAGATAGAGGAAGCAAAGATAGAGAAGAGTTGAGACAAAAATTGCGCAATGATGTCAAAAAGATAGTCACCATTTAAATCGCATCACCGTTAATTTCGATGAAATCGAAATTATTAGAGGTACCTGTTAACATTTTATCTCTATAAGAGTCATAACGGACATTACCACTCCGGTAACAGCAGCCATGGACAGGGGAAATAACCACAAAGGTTCGTAGGTAGGACAATAGTTAATATTTTTGTCTGCGTAATATCTTTTGGTGATAACATCCAGGCATCTCTCGTCTATCTTGTAATTACTCTCTAGATAGATGGTCCATATAAAGATTGCCAAAGATGCTGAAAAGAAATATACACAGCAATGAAACGACGGGGCGACTCTCTGAGGGCTCATTTTAAATTAAGGTATTATGCTACGCGTAATACCGTTAAAATTTCTACCTCGAAGAGGTAGAAATTTAAGATGTATAGTTTTTGATACAGTCAAAAACTAAATTTTTGGTAATCTTCAAAGTCAACTTCCGACCCATGGTCGGAGTCGCTTTTCGGAGAAAAGTCAATTTTCAAAACACTCCGTGTACAGATTTTTTAGACCCTTTCTTTCCCCATTCTCTTTATATACATATATGGTTTTGTCAGAGCGTAGATCTTTTTTTGTCTCACAATAAAAAGGCCACACAAGTTCTTTCACCACCAATACATCTCTCTCTTCATTTATAGTTTTCGATTTCTTTCTCGAATCTATACACCTTTGCAAATTTAGTTCTTCTTCATCTCCATAAGATAGCTCTATATGCACAGTCTTTGCCGCGTAATCTTTTATAGTTGAAATGTCATAGTGTCTCAGGGCAAACCCTACTAGAACCACATCTGTATCGCGGAGAAGAGAGATAACTTTGAGTTTCATACTAACCCAATCCATGACTTCCACACAATCCCAGTTTTTCACATTGGTTCCATCGGATAATCTTACTATAGGTTTTTTCTGATAATAGAATGAGTCTTGGTCCACAAGCACTGCTGACTTTTTCTCTGCAACATATTTTCCGAGTGTTGTCTTTCCACATCCAGATAAACCACTGATGAGGTATAGATTATGAGACATACATCAACGTTGAATACGCCAAACTATATTTTCATTTTTAGTTTTGATTAAGTCAAAACTAAAGTCTAGTTTATACTCCACAGGGAAGTCTAATCTCAAATCTATCAAGTTCTACAAGCATATCTTGCACCTCTTCTTCCGTGGGAAATCTAGAACACCACCAACCTATACCTTGGTGCGCATATTTTCCAGGGAAATGACACAAAAAGACAAGGAAATGTTCATCTGAAGGTTTCTTATAGATTCCATAAACCAATGTATTAAACCACACAGTATAAGGTGTACGTACGAGTCCTCCAAATTTTTTGTCTATGGCCATTTGAACGAGGTTTTCTTTAAAAGTAACAGTTCCCAGATCTCCAATGTTCACATCTACCTTATCCCCATTTTCCAAAACAGCACAATAGTGCGAAACTTTTAAGGGTACTATTCCGTAGTATTCTATAATACCCAATTTGTCATAGCTCTTATATTCACGAATCGTACGTTCTTCAAAATTGGAGTGTAGATCTACAAATACATAGTCTAATTTATCTTTCCAATCTTTGAGTTTTTCAATAGACTTGTAAACTTCAAATACATCTTTTGTATCGTAATCTAACAAATGGACCACTACATCGAGTAGCAGATCTTTTTGGGTAGATACAGCGAATATACGGCAGTCGTTATATTTCGACCACTCACTCAACATATCAAAATCATCGGGGGATACACATGATAACCAAATACATGATGGATTTATGAAATAATATGGTGTGCCAATTGGACGTTTATAGACTTGACGTGACATTGGTATATGAACTTCATTGGTAGGCACAATGGCAAAAGATGGAGAAGTAATATAAGATGGACGAGCCACTTCCAAAATTATTCTGTCCATCCATTGGCTATGTGGTACAACTTTCAGTCCCCTAACCGCCTCAAGAGCCCATCCTTTCAATAAAAAGCTAGGATTATTTAGGAAAGAAACTTGAACTTGAGTACATTTTCCTAGATATCGAGGAGCATTAGCCATCATTCCAAAATCTTGTGTTACGATATCTCTTCAGTTTTTGTTTTTATGAAAGAAATTAAATGGTATTATGTGTAGCGTAATACCTTAATTTAAATTGAACAAGTCCAATTTGACGGTATTACTCGTAGAATAATACCTTAATTTGACGATATTACTCTACGCGTAATACCCTAATTTGAATAACTCTATAACAAAATAAGACTAATATATAGTATGAACTGGGGAGTGGTAGCGCTCATGGTGTCCTTGATTAGTGTTATTTTGTTCTTCTTGATAGTCAGAAGAATAAACGATACTCTGAAAAATAAAAGTGCAAATCCTCTCAATATCCCTGTAGGACAACAAGGCTGCACGTGGGACTGGGATTGCGATGGGTGGAGTTTATTCGGAGATGTAGCATGTTGTAACACAATGTGTGTACAAAAAGACTATACCATTCAAACTTGTGACAGCTATTGTGCCGAGAATCCTTTTCAATGTACTCCGACTTAAATTAAGGTATTGCACTACACGCAATACCGTCAAGTCGAATTTAGATTTGTACTTCTTCGAGAGTATTTTAGTTATTTTCGAACATCGATTCGAAAATGTTGAGGTAGATCAATATCGACCGGGGGATTTTAGGTTTGGATTTTGTTGTTTCCAACGTTTCCAATGATATTCACACATTCCGTATGTCCGGGGATGGATAGATTTTTGACACTTCTTCCCCTTGTCCTTGCCGGATAAAAGTTTGCGTCCGCAGATGGTTTTCTTAGGCAAAGGCTTTTGTTTTGTCAAACCTTCAAAAAGGGCATCCCCTACCTTTGCATCTTGACGAATAAGAGGATATGGTGGTTTGTGGGGAGGCGTAGCATCACGTTTCTGTTCTGGAGAAAATTTTGTTTCTTCAGAGTCTGAACTAAACTCTAGAGGATCCAGAGAATATTCTCTGGAACGTTTTAGTTTTGGAGTGTTAGCCGGGGAAGAAGACATTGTGTAAGGTACAATGTCTGTATTCATCATAACATTATCATTTCAGTTTTCGTTCGAGCGGGCTAATGTTTTGTTTTGACCCCGTTGCCCATCTTTTTCTCCTCTGCTTCTACTGCTGACACTAATATCTCTTTGATTATAGTTACATCTTTTCTAAGATCTCGAAGTTCGATCTTAAGTACATCCATTGTTTTTTCTAGATCTGTTTTAATTAGGGCAACATCTCTAGAAAGTGTGTCCAATTGAGAATAACTAAAGGATGTTGCTCTCCGTTTTGGAGATATTGTGATAGCCTGAGGTGCTAAATATTTTCTGGTAGGGTCTGAATTTGCTTTTTCAGGAGTAAGAGATCCAGATAAACGCGGAGGAGAAGATGTTTTCATCTTTCTTTCTGGCGCGGACTGAGTGGCCGTGCGTGATTTAGATAACGTTTGTTGAGGTATGGAAGGAGGAATAGATTCTAGATGTAATTTTGGTACTGACAATTTTTTGGGTATCTCTATTCTTCCATCGGTGTGTCGTCTATCTTTTGATTTTGGTCTAACTTTGGCTACAGTTCTAGAACGTATTGGAGGATGGTAATGTAATGCTGCATGTTTTTGCGCTTCTCTTATCTCTAATGTGAATGGTGTACCTGGACGCCCTACTACATAATCATATGCTTTTTGATACAATGGACACCCTTCTATCGGGCATTTCTGAATATCACTAATGGTATGAATATATGCATCTTCATGTTCTTGATCACTCAATCTTACCAGACATCCATCTCCCCAGATACACTTTTTCTTGTGGATGGTCTCATCCATACTCACTAATGTGTGACAAGATAAAAACAACTTTCTACCTTATGCTTCTCATAAAAGTCTGAGGTGATTATACACCCTCAAATAATACCTTGATCGAACGTGGAATATTTTGTAGTTTAATACCATAACAATAGATCGTGTGAACATTGGTAAGAGCAGACACATCTCTTACATTGGTATAGGACAAGTTTAGACTATAAACGTTACCAAGAGCCGAAACATCTTCGACTTGAGTATCGGAAAGATCAAGTGTATGGACTTGACCCAAAGAAGAAACGTCAAGGACGGGGGTATCGGAAAGATCAAGAGCATGGACTTTACCAAGAGCAGAGACATTTTTGACTGGAGTACCAGACAGATTAAGTGTATGTACGCGACCGAGAGCGTTTACATCTTTAACTTTGGTATAGGAAAGATCAAGAGTATGGACTTTACCAAGAGCAGACACATTTTTGACCGGGGTGCAAGAGAGATCAAGTGTATTCACAAGACCAAAAGCAGACACATCTATTACTTGAGTACGAGAAAGATTGAGCGTGTGAACATTCCCAAGGGCACTCACATCTTTTACTTTTGTATAGGAGAGATCAAGGGTATGGACTTTACCGAGCATAGAAACATCTATAACTTGCGTACGAGAAAGATTAAGGGTATGAACTTTACCAAGAGCCGAAACATTTTTGACTCCGGTATTACTAAGATTGAGGGCGTGAACTTTACCAAGAGAAGAAACATCTTCCACTTCTGTATAGGACAGATCAAGAGTATGGACTTGACCAAGGGCAGATACATC
>Ga0247796_1000110_pt1 | contig 11967 bp, 9 predicted proteins | sample UWRJS166409R6_FD_179941 | JGI IMG/M metagenome (GOLD analysis project Ga0247796, IMG submission 179941) | Soil microbial communities from Arlington Agricultural Research Station in Wisconsin, United States - UWRJ-S166-409R-6 | ecosystem: Environmental > Terrestrial > Soil > Agricultural land...
AAAAGAGGCGCCGAAGAAGGACGAACCGAATATCAGCGCACCGCACGCGATCCTGATCGATGGCCAATACGGTGGCGTGTTGTTCGACCGCGATGCCGATCGGCTGATCTTCCCGGCGAGCCTCGCCAAGCTGATGACCGCGGAATACGTTTTTCATGAGATCAAGGAAGGGCGCATCAAGCTCACCGACGAATACATGGTGAGCGAAAATGCCTGGCGCAAAGGCGGTGCACCGTCCCACGGCTCAACGATGTTCGCGGCGCTTAACAGCAAGGTCTCGGTCGACGACCTGCTGCACGGAATGATCATCCAATCCGCCAACGACGCCTGCATTGTGCTGGCGGAAGGAATTGCCGGAAATGAAGCCGAGTTCGGCAATAAGCTGACCCAGCGCGCGCGCGAAATCGGGTTGGAGAAATCAGTCTTTACCAATTCCAACGGTCTGCCTGATCCGAACGAGAAGATGACGACCCGCGAGCTCGCAATGCTTGCGCGGCATATCATCCTCACCTACCCGGATTTCTATCAGCTCTTTGCGCAGCCCGATTTCACCTGGAACAAGATCCGGCAGCAAAACCGCAATCCACTTCTGGGCGCCATGAACGGCGCCGACGGCCTCAAGACCGGTTACACAAAAGAGGCGGGCTATGGCCTGGTCGGGTCGGCGGTGCAGAACGATCTGCGCCTGATCGTGGTTGTCACGGGTGTCAATACGGCCAAGGAGCGCGCCGACGAAGCAAAGAAAGCGCTCGAATGGGGTTTCCGGAATTTCGAGCATCGCACGATCTTTGCCGAAGGCCAGACGATCGGGACCGCGAAGGTTTTTGGCGGCTCGAGCGGTCGCGTCGCACTGAAGGCCGATGGAGAGGTCAAGGTGATGCTGCCCAAATCAGGGGCAGAACGGCTGGTTGCTCGCATTGTCTACACCGGACCGGTGCCGGCGCCGGTGACCGAAGGCACGCCGATCGGAAATCTCAAGGTCTGGCGCAACGACAACCTGATCCTGACGATGCCGCTGAAAGCTGCCGAAAACATCGGCAAGGGAAACATGCCGCAGCGCGCTTTCGATGCTGTGACTGAAATGATAATCGCGCTGTTCCGTGCCGGAGCCGAGCGGCTATGATGGCAGGCCCCACCGCGAGCGGGTGGTGACCGGAAGAGGCTGATTGGCTTTGGGTGGACACTTCATTACCTTCGAAGGCGGCGAAGGCAGCGGAAAATCCACGCATGCAGCCACCCTGGCCCAAAGGCTCAAGTCCGTTGGCCAGAATGTGGTGCTTACCCGCGAGCCGGGCGGCTCAACCGGCGCCGAGATCATCCGCCACATCCTGCTGTCTGGCATCGCCAAACCGCTTGGCGCGGAAACCGAGGCGATCCTTTTCGCTGCCGCGCGCGACGATCATGTGCGCAACACGATATTGCCGGCCTTGAATTCGGGCACCTGGGTCATCTGCGACCGCTTCATTGATTCAACGCGCGTCTATCAGGGCGCACTCGGGAATGTCGATCAACGGCTCATCCGCAGCCTTGAGCGTGTGACCGTCGGACCGGCCGTGCCCGAACTGACGTTTATTCTCGATGTTCCGGCACAAATTGGATTGGCGCGCGCGAAGAACAGGCGTGGGAAAACCGAGGCAGACCGGTTCGAGGCAGAATCGATGGAATTTCATGAGAAGCTGCGCGAGGCGTACCGGGCGCTCGCCGCAGCGGAGCCGAAGCGTTGTGTCGTGATTGATGGCCGCGCGCCGCGCGATGTCGTAGCGGACAGAATATGGTCCATCGTCAAGGACCGCCTTCATCCTGAAACGCTCGGAATTGCGGAGACGTCGACGCCGTGACCTCCGACGACGAAGATGGCGAGACAAAATTACCGCGCGTAACCACGGCGCTGTTTGGCCATGCCGAAGCAGAGAAGGCGCTCCTCGATGCCTACAAGAGCGGACGAATTGCACATGCCTGGCTGATCGGCGGTCCGCCTGGCATCGGCAAGGCGACCTTGGCGTATCGCATGGCGCGCTTTGTGCTGGCCAATCCCGACCCGCAATCGGCGGCGGTGCAGAAGGCCAAGTCACTTGCCTTAGACGCCGACCATCCGGTCGCGCGCCGTATTGCTGCGCAGGCGCAGGGCGACCTGCTGACGGTCGAGCGCGTGATCAATGAGCAAACTGGCAAGCTCTACACCGTCATTCGCGTTGACGACGTACGCCGCACGGTCGCGTTTTTTGGCTCGACCGCAGGCGAGGGCGGCTGGCGTGTCGCCATCGTCGATGCCGTCGACGAGTTACAGCGTGAGGGCGCCAACGCGCTCTTGAAGGTTTTGGAAGAGCCGCCGCAACGGTCGCTTATTATGCTCGTCAGCCATTCTCCAGGCCGCGAATTGCCTACCATCCGCTCGCGCTGCCGCCGGCTCCTGCTGCGGCCACTCGATGTCGACGACATTACTCTGGCGCTTGCCGAAGCAACCGGAAAAGAACGCCGGGACGATGATGTGCGCGAGGCGGCAGCGGCAGCCGAGGGGAGCGCGGGCCGGGCACTCGATTTGCTTGAGGGTCAGGCCTTGGTCTTGCGCCAGCGCGTTCTCGATCTGCTGGCGCAGTTGCCTGACGTTGACGCGCGCGCTTTGCACGCTCTTGGTGATGCGATGGGCGGGACCGACCCGAAGGTGCTCGAGGCCTTCATGGACCTGATCAACGGCTGGCTGTCGGCGCGTCTTGGTGAAGCCGGACAGGAAAAAGCGCGGATGGCGCGCGTCGCGGAAACCTGGGAGCGCGTCAATCGCGCGGCCAACGAGGTCGATACCTACAATCTCGAGCGCAAGCCGCTGGTCTTTGCGGTGTTTGGTGCTCTTGCTGAAGCGGCGCGGCCGTAACGGCTGGACGTGGGCGATATGGGCTGCGAGGGGGGTTCGCCCGGACGCCTCCTTGTGGTTGAATTTGCGACTCTTGCACCCGCGTCAAAATTCGGCCGCGCCAGAACGGCCGAAGCCAGGGGAGGATGCCATGACTCTCAAATCGAACCGCCGGCAATTTCTTGCCGGTTCCGCAGCTGCTGCCGGCGCTGCCGCATTCCCGATGCCGGCGATCGCTCAGAATGCGCCGATGAAGATTGGCCTACTGACCGTGAAGACCGGCCCGCTCGCCGCCGGCGGTCAGCACGCCGAGGAAGGCATCACGTCGTTTCTCAAGGACAAGAACTTCACGCTCTCGGGCCGCAAAATCGAGTTGCTGATTGCCGATACTGGCGGCTCGCCCGCCGGCGCGAAAACGAAAGCACAGGAGCTGGTCGAGCGCGACAAAGTCAATGTCGTGCTCGGCCCGTTTGCCGCCTTCGAACTGCTCGCAACGCTCGATTATTTCGCGCAGGCGAAGATGCCGACGCTTGCGTTTGCCGGTGCCGAAGATGTAACGCAACGCAAGGGCAACCCTTATCTCACGCGCACGTCCTATACGTCTGCGCAGTGCCTCTATCCGCTTGCTGACTATTTGCAATCCGAAATGAAGCTAAAGACTGCGGCCACGATCGCGGACGATTTTGCGTTCGGCTACGAGCAGATCGGCGGATTCCAGCGCGTGCTGGAAGAAAAAGGCGGGCAAGTCGTCAAGAAACTGTGGTCACCACTCAATACCGCCGACTACGCGCCCTACGTCGCGCAGATTCCCGAATGCGACGCGATGTGCGTCGGGCTTGCGGGCTCTAATCCAATCAAGTTCATCAAGCAGGCGAAGGGCCTCGGCATCAAGCAACAACTCGTCGGCGGCTCAACCACGGCCGACGACACCATCATACAGGCCTACGGCGAGGAGGCGCAGGGGCTGATCAATACCAATCCCTATTCGCTCGATATCGACAGTGAGGCGAACAAGCGATTCATCGCAGCGATGCGCAAGAATTACGGTGCGGATGTGCGCATCGGTCACTACGCGGCCTGCTTCTATATCGATGGCCAGGTGATCGAGGCCGCTCTCGCCAAGACTGGCGGTAAATCCGACAGCCCGGACGAGTTCGTGAAGGCCGTCCGCTCGGTAGCGCTGGCAGACACACCACGCGGGCCGATCAGCTTCGACGCCCATGGCAACGTCGTGATCGACGTCTATGTGCGGCGTGCCGAGAAGCAAGGCGACAAGATGGTGAACAAGACCATCAAGACCTATCACAAGGTCAGTCAGTTCTGGACGATGGACCCGACCAAGTTCCTCAGCCAACCGGTCTTCTCGCGCGACTTCCCGCCGATGAAAGGCTGAACGAAAAAGCGCGCGGCTTGAGGCCGCGCGCTTTCATGTCCCGCTGATTTTTTCAGGTCGGATAGGACAGCGTCTCGGGGCTGCGGTCCTTGAGATACTGATCAAGGCCCCAGCGCTCGACCTGCGCGAAGACCTCGTCGAATTCCCCGCGCGGCAAGGGCTTGTTCACAAAGCGCTCACCACGGCCGAATTTGCTGAAATCCCAGGCGTGGTAGTTTTCGAACTCGGCCGGGACCGCGAGCTTCCAGAGCGGCAGGTATTTCGGCAGATCCGCATCCATCGCCTGCTCGGCGCGGTTGAGCGCACGCATGTAACCGTGCACGACGTCAGCGGTGGCGTTCTCCGGAACCCACCACAGCGTCTTGAAACGATCCTCGATGATCTTGCGAAGGCCAAGCTGCTCGGCCATGGCGATCTGCGGCGGGAGCAGGCTCGCGGCTTCGACCTCGCCGTCGAGCAGCGCCCTGAGCCGTGCGCCGAACCCACCGGTGTTGACGGTCTTGATGTGCTCGAGCGGCAGATAACGTTCAAGGCGATAGGGGACGTTGAAATGGCTGCCGGCGCGCATGCCGACGGAAATCGGCACGTCCTTCAGATCTTCCGGCTTGCGGATCTTGGAATCGGGTCGGACGAAAATCGCCCAAGGTGAATCGCCATAGCCATCGGTGACGACACGACCCATGCCGGCGCTCGCATTGCATATTGTGCCCCATAGGCAGGCGCCTTGCACGACGTCCTGTTTATCCTCAATGTAGGGGCGGTCCTGCGGGCGCTGGAAATACTCAAGGCCTTTCCAGCTCGATTGCGTGCCACGAAACGTTTTCCAGTCAAATTCGACGTCGAGCCCTTCGGCGGCGAAGAAGCCTTCCTGCATCGCGACGAAATCATTGAGACCCATGCCCTTGGGCGCGACTTTGACCCGCTTGAGGCTCACTGCCATCTCGAACTCCTCGTGGTGCGCTGCTTGTTGAGATTTAATTACCACGAGCCGGCCGGAGCAGGCAGCGGTATTCAAATGAATATTGCCCATAACCGTCCGGCCCACCGGGCTGGCCCAACTGAACTCGATCATTCCGTCAAATTTTAGGGAATTGCAGAATAATCCGGTGTGGAACACGGCTTACGACGGAACCCATGAGCATTGCGAGCGTGATTGCCGTTTCGGGATTGAGCGTGGCGAGCCTGCGCCTGCAGGTCGCTGCCAGCAATATCGCGAACACCTCGTCGGATGGCCCGTTGCCGGGCACGCCCAACCCGGAGAATTTTCCTCCGGCCTATTCGGCCCTGCGGGTCAATCAAGTCGATAACCTAGGCGGCGGAACCAGCGCGACCGTGGCCTACGTTTCACCGTCCACCGTCGCAACATACGACCCGAGCGCGCCGTACGCCGACGATCGCGGGATGGTGGCAAGTCCGAATGTCGATCTTGCCAACGAACTGGTGCAGGTGCTGATCGCCCGATTCAGTTACGCTGCCAACGCGCACGTCATCCGCGCAGACGCGCAGATGAGCGCCGCGCTGTTCGACATCACCGCCTGATCAAGATCTTTGGGTGGCTATCAGTTGCCGCGCGTGGGCCGCGTCGGCATGCGGTGGAAGTCAAGGATCTGCTGCGCGGTCGACTGCCGAAGACGGTTGAACGACGACATTGATTGATCGATGCCGGCCATCGAGCGCCGGTATCGCTTGGCTGCAAGCGCCATGATGCCGCGTGTCGTGTCCCACGAGAGCCCGATCGCCTTTGCCAAAACAAGCAACGATTGCGTGTTTGTTTCGCGCATGTTGCGTTCGATGATCGCCGTCGGCACGCCCGACATGACGGACAGTGCCGCGACCATTTCCTCGAACCGATCGGTGGCCGCAAATTCCTCGAGTTTCGTCGGGGTGAGCAGCCCGCCACGGTGCAACGATTCAGCGAGCACCTGCGCTGCGGCATAATCGAGCGGATGATTGTTAGCCGCGGTCCGGATGCTGTCGGACACCTGACCCACGACGTCGACGATATCGGCTTTCAGATACTTGCGCTCGACCTCGAGCTTGGTGCGAACTTTTTCGGAGGCGACCTCGAGCAGTTTTTCGAACAGCTCCGGCGGCAGGTCGGGGCGTGCGCCGACACAAGCGGCAAGCTGGTCGTCGCCGTGTGAGCGCCGGACCAGGGTTGCATAGCCCTTGCCGGAGAACCTAGCGCCGTTGTTTTTGGCGGTGCTCAGCACCACCTGCTGATCGCCGCGCTCGACCAGTACGTCGGTGAGCGACTCCGCCAACGACTTGCGGCGCGAAATTGCCAGCAGGTGTTCCTGATTTTTGGTCTTGGCGCAATGAATCAGAGTTTCGGTATCAAGCCGCTCCGCCTGTGTCAGCACCTTTGGAGGGGCGGTCGGTACCGGCCCAAGCCGGATTGCCAGCAGCGCCCGCGAGGATTCCTCGATCGTGGCAACAAGCCGGACAAAAACGTCGTCGATCAGATCGACCTCGTCATCGGAATATGCATCCGAGCCGACGAGAAAGAGGTCGGTCAGGTGACGCAGCATCGCCGAGCGCCGCTCATCGGTGCTGTGCGCGATCGAGTTGTCGAGCTGATGGATGAGTTCGAGGGGAGCGCCCATAGGTCCTGGGAAACCGTTCTGGTTGGCCACGGATCTGGAATCTGCGTTGGTTAAAGTCCATTTAGAGTGTACGCGCAGTGGGATTAGGATTTCGTAAAGGCCAAGTGCCTGCCCCGGTCAAAGTCGAGATCCCGGGCGCCGGGGGAATGGCCGCTTTATTGCTTGAGGAGCCCGCAATATCTTTGCGGGCCACTGTCCCAACAGCCAGACTTCATGCACGCCGACTGGCGTAGCCCGCAACCGGTCAGGCAGGTCGATATCGACGACCGGTCGAGGCTCTTTTTGCAGGCGGCGATACAAATTTTCTCCTCGCCGCTGCAGCGCATCGGTGCGGAAAAAGCCGGCGCGGTCGAGAGCAGGGCGCAAACCGCCGAAACCACAACAAGCGCCGCGATCCGGCGCAGAAGCCGTGCATCGAGCGAATCGATCCGGTGCGTCATGCCGATGTCCTAGGGGCGCCACCCGCCGACCGCAACTCCCAGGCTTGCGTTGCTTGCCCCAGCGGCTTGCGATTGATACGTACTCTTCAATCGTCATGGCCGGACCTTTCCGGCCATCCATGTCTTTGAATTGAACGGGCAAATGCCGGCCAAGACGCCTTTCTACATCACCACAGCGATCTCGTACCCGAACGGGCCGCCACATATCGGTCACGCCTACGAGGCGATCGCGACCGACGCCATCGCGCGCTTCATGCGGCTAGACGGCTACGACGTCTATTTTCTCACCGGCACCGACGAGCACGGCCAGAAGATGCAGCAGACCGCGGTGCGCGAGGGCCTGACCGCGCGGCAACTGCGCGACCGCAACGTGCCGCGCTTCGAAGCCATGGTGAAGCTGCTCAATTGCTCGAACGACGATTTCATCCACACGACAGAAGAGCGTCACCACCGCGCGTCCATCGCCATTTGGCAAAACATGGAAGCGGCGGGCGACATCTATCTCGACAAATATGCCGGCTGGTACTCGGTGCGCGACGAAGCCTATTACGGCGAGGATGAGACGCATCTCAACGAGCAGAAGCAACGGATCGCGACCAAGACGGGCACGCCGGTCGAGTGGGTGGAGGAGGAGAGTTACTTCTTCAAGCTCTCCGCCTATCAGCAGAAGTTGCTCGACCTTTACGAGCGCGTGCCCGATTTTGTGCTGCCAAAGGAACGGCTGAACGAGGTTGCGAGCTTTGTACGTGGCGGCCTGCAAGATCTGTCGATCTCACGCACCACGTTCGATTGGGGTGTGAAGGTGCCGGCCGACCCGGCCAGGACCAACGCCAAGCACATCATGTATGTCTGGGTGGACGCGCTGACGAACTACATTACAGCCGTTGGCTATCCGGACGTCGGCAACGAGAAATTCAAGCGTTACTGGCCGGCTTCGTTGCATGTTATCGGCAAGGACATAGTCCGTTTTCACGCGGTCTACTGGCCGGCCTTTTTGATGTCGGCCGGTGTCGCCGTGCCGAAGCACATCTTCTCGCACGGGTTCTTATTCAACCGCGGGGAGAAGATGTCGAAGTCGGTCGGCAACGTGATCGATCCCTTCACGATGGCCGACACCTACGGCGTCGACCAGTTCCGCTACTTCTTTCTGCGCGAGGTGCCGTTCGGCCAGGACGGCAATTATAGCCATGAGGCGATCGTCAACCGCATCAATGCGGATCTGGCTAACGACCTTGGCAACCTGGCACAGCGCTCGCTCTCGATGATCGGCAAAGCGTTCGGCGGCAAGCTGCCGAAGCCGGCCGCTTTCAGCGACGCTGACAAGACCATTCTCGCGGCCGCCGATGCGATGGTCGGCACGGCCCGCGAGCACATGAAAACGCAGCAACTGCACCAGGTGCTTAACTGCGTCTGGGCGGTCGTGGCCGATGCCAATCGTTATTTTGCGTCGGAAGCGCCGTGGGCTCTCGCCAAGACAAATCCCGAGCGGCAAGGGACCGTGCTTTACGTGACGGCTGAAATTCTGCGGCAAGTGGGCATCCTTGCGCAGCCTTTTGTGCCGACGTCGGCCGCGAAATTGCTCGATCTGCTGGCTGTGCCCGCGGCCGAGCGGGAGTTTTCCGCGCTGACGGCGGAGCGGCGCGTCAAGGCCGGGGCCATGCTGCCGCCACCTGCAGCGGTTTTCCCCCGCTACGTCGAAGCCGAGGAGAAGGCCTGACTATGCTGGTGGACAGCCATTGCCATCTTGATTTTCCGGACTTTGCGGCCGAACTCGACGCCGTGGTCGGACGTGCCAAGGCGGCCGGCATCGGCCGTCTGGTGACGATCTCGACGCGAGTCAAACGCCATGCGCAGGTCCTGGCGATCGCCGACAGATTTCTGGAAGTCTTCTGCTCGGTCGGCACACATCCCAACCATGCGCACGAAGAGCCGGAGATCGATGCCAAGGCGCTCATCGCGATCGCAAAGCATCCGAAGGTCGTGGCGATCGGCGAGGCAGGGCTCGACTATTTCCGCAACACCAGCCCGCGCGAGGCGCAGATCGCCGGGCTCCGCCAGCATATCTCTGCCGCAAGAGAAACCGGGTTGCCGCTGGTGATCCATTCGCGCGACTGCGATGCCGACATGGCGCAGATTTTAAAGGAGGAGAGCGGGAAGGGCGCCTTCCCGGCAATCCTGCATTGCTTTACCGGCGGGCGCGACCTCGCCTTTACGGCCATCGAATTGGGTCACTACGTCTCGTTTACGGGCATTCTGACGTTCAAGAATTCCGATGCGCTGCGTGTGATTGCCGCCGCCTTGCCGGCCGACCGCATCATGGTGGAGACAGATGCGCCCTATCTGGCTCCGCTGCCGTATCGTGGAAAACGTAATGAACCCGCGTACGTACTCGAAATCGCTAAAGTTTTAGCCGATACGCGAGGCGTGTCGGCCGACGAAATCGCACGCCAGACGACCGAGAACTTCTTCCGGCTCTTCAACAAGGTCCCGCGCACGCTGGCGAACGCCGCATGAGCTTAACCTTTACGATCCTCGGCTGCGGCTCCTCGATGGGTGTGCCGCGTGTAGCCCTCGGCTGGGGCTCGTGCGATCCAAACAATCCGAAAAACCGGCGCCGCCGCTGTTCTTTATTGGTGGAACGCATGCAGGGGCAAGGAAAAGTCACACGCGTTCTGGTCGATTGTTCGCCCGACCTGCGCATGCAGCTGCTCGACGCGGAGGTTGACTGGATCGACGGCGTCTTGGTGACCCACGAACATGCCGATCACACGCACGGAATAGACGACCTGCGGCCTTTATTCGTGAGCAAGCGCCAGCGCGTCGACGTTTATCTGGACGAACCGACATCGCGTTCGATGCATGCCCGCTTCGGCTACTGCTTTGTGACGCCGCCCGGCAGCGATTACCCTCCGATCGCCACCGAAAAGCGCCTGACTGCCGGCGCGCCGGTTACGATACAGGGGCAGGGAGGCCCGATCGAATTCCTGCCCGTCCTGCAGGATCACGGCGACATCCCCTCGCTCGGGTTCCGCTTTGGCAATGTCGCTTACTCCGCTGACATCAAAAGCCTGCCGCCGGACAGCATTGCGGCCCTTGCCGGCCTTGAGGTCTGGATTGTCGACGCCCTGCGCCGAACGCCGCATCCGAGCCATTTCCATCTCGAGGAGACGCTGGAATGGATCGCCAGGATCAAACCGAAACGCGCGATCCTGACAAACCTGCACACCGACATGGATTACGCCACGCTCTGCGCCGAGCTGCCGCCGGGCGTCGAGCCGGGCTACGATCGGATGTCGTTCGGCGGTTAAAGCGCCATGGCCGCCGGCGCGCGCTTGGCGCTGGAAAGGTAGACTTTTATCGATCCGGCGTGGCCGTGGGCCCAACGATGGATCAATTTAGCCTTGGCACTATGGGCCTATATGAAATATTCCATAATATGTCTTATGCGAATCCCCAATACGAGGTCGCAGCCTCGCAGGGGCTTTGATACGGTCCGGCCATCGTCCGCCAAGCGCACAGCTACACGTCCGCCCCTGTGAAGCCATCCCGTGACATTACGCGCCTCCTTGAGATCATGGCGGCGCTCCGAACGCCAGGAACGGGTTGCCCCTGGGACCTGGAGCAGAATTTCAGGACAATCGCTCCTTATACGCTTGAGGAAGCCTATGAGGTTGCGGACGCCATTGCGCGCGATGATCTTGCCGGCCTGAAGGATGAGCTCGGTGATCTGCTTCTGCAGGTTGTTTTCCACGCGCGGATGGCACAGGAGCAGGACGCCTTCGGGTTCGGCGATGTCGTGGAGGCGCTGACCGCCAAGCTGATACGGCGCCATCCGCATGTCTTCGCGGACGCCGACGGCAAGACCGCGGACGCCGTTAAGGGTTTGTGGGAGCGCATCAAGGCCGAGGAAAGGGCCGAGCGCGGCGAGAAAGGCGCAGGTGGCGCGCTGGCCGGGGTTCCGGTCGGCCTGCCCGCGTTAACCCGCGCCTTGAAGCTCCAGGACAAGGCCGGCCGCGTGGGCTTTGACTGGAACGATCCACGCGCCGTGCTCGCAAAAATCCGCGAGGAAGCGGACGAGATCGAGGCCGAGCTTGATGGGGCCAATGGTAACCGGATGGCTGCCGAAGTCGGCGACCTTTTGTTTGCGGTGGTCAACCTCGCCCGCCACCTGGGCGCGGACCCGGAAGGCGTCTTGCGCGAAACCAACCTGAAATTCGAGCGCCGCTTTGCGTCAATCGAGCGCGCGTTGGCCGCGCGCGGAAAGACGCCGAAGGACGCGACCCTGTCCGAAATGGACGCGCTCTGGGACGAGGCGAAAGCCGCCGAAAAGTAAATTCAGGAATGAAACTTTGCCCGCACCCGTGCCGCATTGTCGGCATCCGCGCGCACCGTCACGGTCAGTCGGCCGTCATCATGGACGTCTCTCGCGAGTACTTCGGAGTGACGGTAAAGCCAGCTCAGGCCAGCGCCGTCCGCAGGATCGACCGACACTTCAATTGTTTGCCGGCTTTCGCCCAGTCGGACCTCAATGGCGGCCAAAAGGCCGCTCATGCCCTCACCGGTTAACGCCGATACGGCAACCGGACGGCGGTCCGCCGATCTGCGTTCCACCAGATTGAGTACCCTCGCCCGCGCCTCCGCATCGAGGCAATCGATCTTGTTCCAGACCTCTATCAGGCG
>Ga0247796_1000114_pt1 | contig 11721 bp, 14 predicted proteins | sample UWRJS166409R6_FD_179941 | JGI IMG/M metagenome (GOLD analysis project Ga0247796, IMG submission 179941) | Soil microbial communities from Arlington Agricultural Research Station in Wisconsin, United States - UWRJ-S166-409R-6 | ecosystem: Environmental > Terrestrial > Soil > Agricultural land...
CCCCCCTATTTTATAAAAGTACCCCCAAAAAATTTTGTGTTGAAGCACGTCTCTTTTTCTTCCAAAAATCTAATAACTAATAGAAAATTTATAAGATAACTATCTTATAGATGTTGCCACGTCGAATCTGTATGAACACTTTTTTGTTCATAGTTGTTAATTATGAACACTTTTTTGTTCATAATTAACAACTATGAACACTTTTTTGTTAATTATGAACACTTTTTTGTTCATAATTGTTAATGGAAACACATAGATGTGAATTTTGTGGATCCACCTTTAAGAGCTCCAATAATCTTATTACACATAAAAAATCAGCAAAATATTGTTTGAATCAGAGAAGTATTACAGCAGAGACTAGAAAATGTAAATGGTGCGATAAATCTTTTAGTTATCAAGCTAGTCTATCTAGACATATGCTGTCATGCAAAACAAATAGAGACAATGTTTTTCAGAGACTCAATGACAAAATAGAACAGTTAGAAGATGAAGCAGATCAACTTAGAGATGAAGCAGATCAACTTAGAGATGAAAAGAAACAGCTCGAGGAAGAAATCATCTCTCTCAAGCTTTTACTAGAAAATGGTAAGGGACAGATCAAAGTCTATAAAGAACGACCGGGAGTGGTGAACAACACACAATATATCAATCCTAAATTACTAAATATCAAATGCGATACTATACATCCTCTGACCTTGGAATACGTTCAACAAGAAGCTGACGATGGAAAATATAGTTATGAAAACTACATCAAAGGAGAGAAGGGATTGGTAGACTTTATCGCCGGACTTATCTCCGAAGACGACCAGCGTAGTTATGTTTGTACGGATGCGGCTAGAAATAAATTTCATCGTTTGATAGAGACCAGGGAATGGAAGGAAGATAATGGGGCCAATTTTCTCAACAAAATCTTTGATAGCCTCAAAGAACCTGCCTCCACATACTATGGAAAGATAACTAATATGTTGAGAGTACCCGAAGAACAAGAGACTGGTGATTTTTTAATGGATAAGACTAAGAAAATGTTCTTTGGCATCACCGACCCAAAATCCAAAGATAGAGAAGATCTCTTCAATAGAATTAGAGCTAACGTCAGAAAACTAGCCTCTATATAACATTTTACCTTTATTTAGAGCTAACCATAACACATATATGTCATGAGGATTCCTACGGGATATGTTCTCATCGGGGGAACGAGTTTAATACTTGTCAATAGTTATGGTTATTCTGCTCAATCACTTCTATCGTTTTTGTTTGGTGCGGCGTGTTCAGCAATAGCCTTGATTTCTGTTTTCCTATGGCTATCTTTCAATGGTTATGTTATTGTGGTGCAAAGTATTTGTACATTGGTACGTAATTATATCCATAACAAAGACTTGTCAGCGTTGATGCGTACAGAAATTTCTCGTTTGCTTTCTCCGGAGAATTCTCCCGCACCTGTAAAACACAAAGTAAGTCGCGAAAATTCTATTCAAGTTGAAAATCCTGAACCTCCCGTTCTTGCTCCGGAAATGATAGTTGATTATGTCCAAAATCTTCATAAATCTCCAGGCAGGATATAGACTGTCGGTTGTCAACATTAGGGAGATCGTTCTCGCGACGAATTTAAATTTCTACCTTGTCGAGGTAGAAATTTTAACGGTATTACGCGTAGCGTAATACCTTAATTTAAATAGTCTCTGATTACTTTTGATCTAACAATCAAAAGTAAATTTCTACCTCTTCGAGGTAAATTTAATTGTGAGGATCACCCATGAAGGGGAGATCACGATATAGGTAATATACAATGGAGCGCTTGGCAAAGATGCAAAATACGCCAGTCATGCTAAAATCTTCCATAATCGATTCAGGAACCAATTCTAGTGGACCGCGATTAACATTAAAAATCTCAATGCCAGCCTCATACGAAGGGAAATATGTGTACATAGCACCAGTGTTAATACGATTTATCAGGTAAAGGTTGCCTTCCTTTTTGAAGGTAAGTTTGCGGGAACCTACCAATTCTCCACGCATGAGTTGAGCGTCAGAGGAGGGGTAGCATGACTGATTCGCACGGCATGCGAGAGATGCCGTCCAGACAGGAACATCAGTGTTGCTGAGCAACTCGTAGGTTAGAGAGCCTACCTCTTCGACAGAAGACCCGGGCTCTCCATTCTTTTGGAGGAAGAGTTTGGCACTAACCATAAATGCAACAGATGCCGCGGAAACATTTGCAGCGCCATTTTCACACTGATAACAGAACATATTGAGGCGATCGCATTGACGGAAATTAGACGTAGTGATGGAACCAAGTGCTTGGTTAAAAGATTCTCGCATTTGAGCGAGAACCGCTTGATTGAGATTTCCTGTGGCAGCATTACTCCATTGATAAGCGTTAGTACGGACTAGATTGTCGACGAACGCGTGTAGATTTCTGTCGACGAAACGCATCTCCTCAGAGACATGCGGAGGAGGAGCATTGTAAGCAAGAATACGAGCAAAAAGAGCTAGAAAGACAAAACGAGCTGGAGTGATCATTGTATCTGATGGTGCTATCTAACTTTTCGTGTGGACGAAAGGTGAAAGCGAGGGCGTTAAAAATCTCAACACCGACAAACATATTTCATTTTTTATAGTACACACATACTTGTTTCTATGTTATATTATTTCCCTGTTCCGACGTGACAATATGTAGCGGGGATTGGTTTTCTGGGATCATATATTCCTAAAGTGGCCGCTTTTCGTAGAAATTCGGCAAAATTTTTCTTGAATCGTTCTCCATGTTCTTCTTCTCCTGGAGGAGTGACTACATGTGAAAGTTCATGCAATGCAACATACATGATAGTGTTTATATCATAGTATTGACCTGTATCTGGATTTACCAAACATAGAGTGATAACCTCTTTATTTTCTGTATACGCACTGTCTCCCGTTCTCAAAGGTATACTTGCATATTTAGGATCAAGTTTGGCAAAGTTAGAACGAACTTGTCCCAACATTGGATCGTTGGAACTATAATTCGATTTAGATGAAAATGCTACCGCGCCTACCACCAATAATCCGAGGCATAGAAGAATCACTATACCTCTCTTCATTGACATCCACAAACATAAAATTTCTTGTAGAACACATGTTTTTCTATTCTCGAGAATAGAAATTTAACGGGTGTTTAAGCAACTTATTGACACGTTCCTGAACGACAATGCAGAAAAGGCGGACATTTTGTGGTATGGGGTTTACATTTTAATGGAGCCATGCATTCATTTCTATCTTTGCCAACCACATCCATATCTTGAGCGTGAACATCTAGAGCAGCCTCCCAATTATTCCCAAGAGAGTCGTATATGCTTAGAACTTCTGCTCCTCCACTCGCATTTCCACACAATGCGTGGTAATTAGTGCATGTATCTCTCATGTTATGAATAAGTTGAAAAGAGGCGCCATCTTCCTCCATCTCTTGTGCTATCCATCTACATGCCGCTGGTTCTCCGGGATGAATATCAGAATATCCATCTCTCTTGGGAATAGTTAGACACATGATAGCAACAACCACTAGTATGACTACCAATGAAGCCAGCAAGACATTTACCATAAGTGGTCACGACGTTATAGTAGTAAAAGATTTTGTGATGAAACTAATCTTAAATTAAGGTATCTTACATCGTTGGTACCAAGTCGAATTTAACGGTATTGCGTGTAGCGCAATACCTTAATGTAATTTCGCTAAGGCAAATTTATTTGACCATCATAGGTATGGATCATCAATTAAAATTATCAAAGAAGAGAACCAAAAGTACCAACAGCTCTCCTAGAGATATCTCTAAAGATTCTCCCAGAGATCATTCGCCGGCTTCAAGATTTGGCTCTACATTTGTATGTCCAAGATGTAAAACATCGATCAATGTAGTACGGTTGGGAAGATGGAAAGAAAAAGATGCAAGTGTCTATTTTTGTGGCTTGAATTATCCCGATGAAAAGGCATGTAGAAATATTTGGATGCCAGACCTCTCTCATGTACAGATAGAACAGGTAAATATACGTTATCTTCCCGGTCCTGATGGAGATTATATAGTCACTTTTACGTAAATAAGATATAGGTAGCGTTAAATTTCGACGTGGTCGAAATTGATAAGGTATATACTATAGTTGAAATTTAATCAAAAGTCATATCACAAAAGAAGACTTAAAAATATTCAGACCCATTAGTAATGTACAACTGGTCTGTAGTTGTGTCTAGGAGTGACTCTGCGGAGTATGAAACGCTCCACTCAAAAACTTTTGGTAACGACTTTCGTTCTAAACGAAATGCTCAATTGTTCGCAGAAAGCTATGTACTAGATTATATTTCAAATGCTGATGGTGCAGGCAGGTTAGAGCCTTTTTCTAACCTGCCTTCATCTTCTACAGTGATGTCTGGACTAGAAGTGACTAGAGAATACATCAAAGATGTGGAAAATGACACCAATACTTCAAATTTGAAGTGTCATTATATTGTCGGAAATAAACCAACCGATCCTTGGAGTTTGACCGTCCATAAGACTCATATTTTTACGAAGACCACTACTCAGACGATATCCAAAGAGGAAATGGTTGAGCAAGAGATCGAAGAAGAGCGGGATGTAGAAAAAGATGTGACTGTGGTTGTACCAGGACGTTTTTGGTCTGGATCAAAGACTGAAAAAGTAAAAGAGACGATCAAAGTCAAAGTCAAAAAACTCGTTCCCTTGACAACATTGGTTCATAGTTCTCAAAGCATAAGAGTCGTGAAGAGTTATGATGTATTTACCGTATCATTATTGAAGACCAAGGTGATAGATCAGATATCTCCAATTGAGAAAGAACAAGCTATTTTGATGGCGAGCGAACTCGCAAAGAGCTTTATAGAGACCAAGACGGCAAAGATGATTTTGGCTGTATCGTGTTCTGATGTTCCGTATAGAGTATCTGAATTGATCAATGCTGCTCCTGAAGATTTTGGATATTATCACATTCCAGAAAAGAAGAGAGTGCCAAAAACAAATGCATATGTTCCGATTGAGACGCCTAAACTAAATATTAGAAGAGCTACCAGTAATTTAGGAGTAAAGACTAATGTGGGCGCTTCTCTTGCCAATCTCGGAGCAGAGATTATCAAAAAGAGACAAGAAATGTTTCCCACTAGAGAATAAAGATTAATTTTACGTCGCGACGTAAAATCTCTGTAGAATAGTTTAGAATCCACCACTGCCAGGAGGGCAGCTATCAAGGACATCGTGAGCTTGTTGGCGAGTCTCTTGGGTGACAGGATGTTGAGTGCATCCAGTATTTCTCGACATCCAACGACGAACCGTCGGTTGGGTGTGTTGAGTATAGATGTGGTGAGGAACGCGAACCGTCTCGGAATGGAGAGGCGGTGTGCATGTTGCAGGAGGAGCTCGACGGCACGGAGACGGAGGACTTCTTAGACACGCAGAAGAGGCTGGATGTTCGACATAATGAACTTCCTGAGTGACAGGAACCGTTCTGTATTGCATCTGATGAGCTAGCCAGTTGTCCGTATGCGTTTGCTTGTTCATGGTGTATGCATAGTGAGGAGCACTTACGGTCTCCTTGTGCTGAGGAACATCGCACGACCCACATTGGTATCTTCCCATTTGTCTTTGCATTGCAGTCATAGGTTATTGTTATTCAAGAAAAAATTATTTAGAAATCAGACTTTAAGACATTATTCTGATTTTTCCACTCGAAATAGTAATATCCGAAAAGTCAACTTCCGACTTGCAGTCGGAGTCACTTTTGGGAAAAAAGTGACTTTGAAATTTAAAAGCTGATATTAATTTACGAGTATGGCGCTCAAAAGAATTTTTGCTGAGCTCAACTATCTACAAGAATGCGAGCGAAAGGGGTTGATGATAGTTCCATGTAAAATTTTCACCTCTGAATCTAACATGTTCCAATGGACTGTAGAATTTTATATAGGAGCAGACGGTATAGTTTTGGATACTGTACGCGTTCTAATACAATTCCCAGCTAATTATCCATTTTGTGCTCCAAGAATAATTATGCTAGATTCACAATACAAATTGATCGATTTTTGTTTGAATGAGAAAACATGGTCCCCTGCAGCACAGATGATTAGCGTTTTGCCCCATATATACTTAAGTATCGTAGATCCAGACTATTCTCAAAATACTAAAATATATACTTCGTCTCATTCGCAGGAACTTTCTTCTCCATCTCTCATCGATCGCGCCGAAGAAAAGTAAATTTCGTTGTAACGAAATTTACGCTAGAATTTGGTTAATGATCTCTCTATACTTAGCGACTAAGACTTGGTAGGCTATCAACGCGACTAAAATTGATAAATATAGGCCAGAATCGGATCTTTTTTGATCTAACAAAATGAATCTGATTGGGCATCTAATTGCGCAAACATGGCGTATGTCTTCTATCTCGCAACCTGTTGGTTCCGCAACATGGATTTTATTCTTAATCACAACTTTGATGCTTGATGGCATAAGTTTGTCGAGATCTGACAAGTGGTTATTACTGGCTATTATCGTTATACGTGCATTCAGGTTGGGTTTAGTATCCGATCGAGATTTCAAGTTACGAGAATTTATGGCTTGGCCTTGGATGCATAATGTTGGCCAACCGATTGATTTTCATCTGGGACGCGCCTTTAACATCAATTCCATAGTATTTACCATTTTATCCATAGTGTTGGAGATTACGGTAAGCCTTTACTTCCTCATTGTGGCCAACGATTTTGCTCTGTTATTTTCAGCTGAGATGACATTCACAATTATCACCATATTCATAATCGATTGTTTTGTCCATTTACCAACAGAAATTATTAGATTCATTGCGGTCATAATCAAACAAGAGGAGTACTTCCTTACAATAGTCATTGGCCAAAAAATACATTACACCCCAGGTATCAATACAAGTTTTCATTGTTGTATCCCTCGATATCATTTTACAATTGGATAGAATACTTCTAGTGCGACTAAAATTTCGGGACGCGAATTTCTACAAAGGTAGAAATTACAATACTTTTAAATTTCGATGTCGAAATTTAAACGGTATTACGCGTAGCGTAATACCTTAATTTAAATTCAAATTTCTACCCAAAGTAGAAATTTAACCAGTCATATTATACATCTACATAGATCGTATAAGACATTCGATTAGCGGTCATCATTCTCTTGAGATCTAGAGCTTTTTCTGTAAGATATGAAGATAGAAATGAATACATGATATGTAACCGTGACGGAGATGAGACCTTGCACATTAAAAGATCTTGGATCATTTTCTGGTCACTAAGACTCTTGATAGCTGTATCTAAAATCTTGTCTAGATCGGTAGTCTTTTGGAGTGCTTCGAGGATGGCATTTGATGTGACTATTCGTTGGAGATGATATTGCAGATCAGGAACTGGCGCGCAAACATGAGGCGTAGGAACTCTGATAACTGATATTTTCTTGGTTGTAATTTCGCGTCTTCCGTCTGGAAGAAGATAGTCCGCCTCTACGCATAATAGCGAATGTGCTGTGAATGCTGCATTGAGTTGACGCAATGATAGCTGAAAGACAACAACTTGTTTTTCCTTTAGCGATATCAATCCCATTGCAACAGAATATGTCTTTGATGGTCGCTCTTCTTTGACTTTATAGACTGTATTTATCTTTATCAAACGGCAACCATCATGACATCCAAGGGTCAGTTTCAAATCACGAATTCGTACATTTAAGACGTCTGTCAGACAACCATCTGCCAGCTCACTCATCATTTCCATCTTTTCAACGAAATAAAATACCCCAGAGAAATGATTGGCTATAGAACACATGACAAGAGGGTTTGTTTCAATTCCCATGCCAAATACATGACATACGCAATTTTTTGGTATAGGTATCTCTCGTACACATTTAACTTTTTGATCCGAAGGCATGTCTAAACCATAGTCTCCATCTGAGAATAAAATGATTGCCGTTAGATCTCTCTGATTCCTCTGTTCTATCATCTTTACTATACTTTTCAAAGCGCCTACCAAATTTGTAACTCCGTATGGTCTAACAGAATCTAGACGAGAGAATATCAGCCTTTTGTTGTCTGGAGTGCAAGCCAAGAAAGGATATGCAAACTCTACGGAATCGTTGAATGCCACCAAAGAGATTGTATGATGTATTTGACGAGAATCGGACTGATGTCGATCCATTCTGTCTAGGAGAGTACTGATTGCTTTTTTCACGTTGGCGAATTTATCACCTACACGCATACTGGCACTGATATCGAGCGCAATTATTAGATCAAGCCGCAGAGGTGCGTTGGAGATTGACGAGTCTGCCAAGGAGACCATTCCCCAAAGTTTTGGACTATAATTACTTGAAACATAATCTTTTTCCACGCACACTGACATATCTAACATTCCTGACATTGTCGAAGATAGACACACTATCTCTATTTAACAAAGATGAGATGTCGATTTTGTGCTTCCTAACAATATTCACATCAACATACCTAAAAACATATCTACACATATAATCGGAGATGAGTATAATATTATTGAGTTTGGATCCAGCGTCCAGTACAGGTTATTGTCTTACCAAACTTAGTGTGGATGATCAAGGATACTACTCCGATGCCGATATATACGAGTACGGATTTATAGATGTGGACCTGTCCTCAGAATTTCAGGGAGATCACTGCATAGATCTAATGAACAGAATTCAAGAATTGATAACTGAACACGCGGTAAATCATATAGCTGTTGAAGATTATTTCTTTAGTCGTAGATATTGTGTTGGAAGTAATGTAAATGCCGCTTTTCGCACGGCTATCCATATTTTGGCTCGACAGAATGATATAGAGTATACTATTCTTAATATCAGTGCTTGGAAAACCTTTGTCGCTGGTAAGGCTCATCCGTCAAAAGAACAGAAAAAGAAATGGGGAGCGATACCTGCGAAAAAGCTTTATATTCAACAAGCGTTATGGGATTATTATGGCTTTCGTTTTCCCAACCACTCCATCTCCGAGACCACTGGTAAAGCCATAGTCTTTAGGTGTGACATTATCGATGTTGTGGCTCAAACCGTGTACTATTGTGGGTTGATGTGTGGTATTAGAAATTTAGTGATGAGTGTGGAACTACCACAAGATGTGGTGTGGAAGAAAAAGCCTAAAAAATTATTTGAATATCCTTCTGAGTAATCTCTAGCAAATTTCGTCGTTGACGAAATTTAACGCTCAATATCTTATTAAAGACGATCAAATTTAATTCAATGGAACCTACTCCAAAAAAGGTATACAAGGAAGGTGAAGAGATGCCTGGGGGTGTAACTATAGAAAATACACTAAATAAAGATGAAGGAACCCTTCCATTTGGTCTCTTTAATCCTGACACTGAAGGCAAACTAACATGGATCTGTAACCACGGGCCTGACGGCGACGTGATAAGTGTCTTTTGTTTCGATCGTGGTGGGCGTACAGAAAGAGATGTAAGAATGCTCAAAGATTTAGACGAGGCCAAATATGTTCGTGATGAGTTATTGAGAAATGGGTGGAAAAAATTGATACCTCCTCGTATAGAATTCACAATGAGCGGTGACGACGGCAGAGATAAACCTCTCAATCGCAAGGAGAAACGATTCCTCGATCGTAAGATTAGACAGGTAGGTAGAGCACAGGCAAATCTTCGTTCTTCACCTTCTAATGACAGATCACAGGGTCCACCAGATAAATCTTCATCACCAGACTCACAACCAAATAGAGAGTATTAATATTGTAGCAGAATTCTCTTCCAGTGTGTTTGGCGGATTTAGAGTAAAGATAGAGGTTCCTCTAAACGCTGTAATAGATGAAATTGTATCTCTTGCAGTTTCTGAACTTTTTAGGGTACTGGAGACCTATAATTTTAGAGAATTATTGGTTGTAGCTCGAAACAAAATTTTTCATGTTCATAATTCACCCATAGATGAGATTTTCCGTAGACGGATTGTGTGGATATGCGACCATGTTTAAATTTCTACCTAGGTAGAAATTTAACGACGTAATCGATTTTGTTGTTTGACATGTGAGAATAGTATTACTCTGTAACAGAACAGATGCCCCATTCCTTTGCATTTCCTAATACCTTTTCCAATTCGTCATCTGGAATATTCTGTACTCTAGTAACGTGACCATGACCGTCAGCTCTACATCCTTTCTTCTTTCTCGATCCATTAAAGTGAAATAGACATATCCTATCAGAAGCATCATCTAATCTATCAATGTATTCTGTAGGCATATAACCAGAAACAAATACATGGCAAGTATCTAGACATATTCCGAGAAGTTGTTCGGGGAAACGTAGTATGAACTCTCTAAATTCTTCCGGAGAAGAGAGGAGTTCATTTTTGTTACCGCAAGGCGTCTCCAGAATAAATGGTGTCTCAGGCCTAGAATATTCTAATATCTTCGCCATATTTCTCTCCATGATAGCAACTCCTTCCTCAGAATTTGAGTGATGACCTACATGGAATACAACCCCTTTGAAACCAAAAAATGCAGACTCCTCAAGATACATTTGAGCAGCCGATACTACATATTCTTCTTCAAGTGCTAGATTCAAATTATATGGGGCGTGAACAAATGCATTATATGGTTCAAACGCTTTCTTTGCAATTTTCTTCCACTCTTCTTTACCTTTGCTCTCCATTTGTGGAGAAGGATTGTTTCCATAAAGAAAGATTTGAAATGGTGTGTCGATGATTCCCGAACGTAAAAAAGACAATGCGTGATTTTTTAGAATATGAGATCCAACATTGTATCTTCTCAACAAATTATTCCATTTTGCTCGTTTTGATGGCTCGTCTCTGACTTTTTGAGCACACACTTCTGCGGTTTTAATTAGAGGGGTTGAGTCCCATTTTTTTACCTCGTAGGTCACAACGGCGGGATCTCTTGACCATGGCATTATCACACCAGTTTTATCACACTCCAACCCTTGATTTCTAGCCAGTGTGACATACAATGCCAGTTGAGCCTTAATCTCTCTGGATTTTGACAGATTCATTTTGGCAAATACTTTCACATCAAATATTACCACCTTTTTGGTAGATAACCAAACTACTAGATCGGGGTGTCCAGAGATGGTGGTATGAACAAATTCCGAATTTGCCACGACTTGATGGACGGTTCGAGGGGGAAAATTTTTCTCAAAATAGTTACTAATTTCATCTAGGCTCTCTAAAATTTGGGGTGAATATGTTTCTCTATCTCGGTCGGTCAAGGTTGGTAAAGTTTCTGGATTGATTTCAGAAGCACCAACAAATTTTGAAGCGTAAAGTTTAGATAATCTCCAAAGCACAAGTGCTTCCATTTCGAGACCAAAATTAGAGTAAGATTTTTTAGAGACCACACAACGCGGATATTTTACCGTCGAATATTTTTCAGTAAATACCTTGGCGGGAAGAGCATTTTTTACTCCCACTATATCCTCCAAGAGATAGGGAATTATTTGGCGAACCCTAATCTGTGTTTGTTGGAGATTTTCTCCATGTTGGAGGAGAAAAAGAATTATTTCTTCCATCAACGATTAAAAGATTTAAATCAACCTGAAAGTTTCAATTTTGCTTAAGTTAAATTTCTATATCATCGCTATTCAAAAACTGATATTTTGTACTGTCACTTAAATACAAATTGGTTCTCGATGTCTATTATATACGAGTATCAGAGATATGTGGCTACACCCGAGACTTTGAAAAAAGTTCTAGAAAAATA
>Ga0247796_1000117_pt1 | contig 11608 bp, 10 predicted proteins | sample UWRJS166409R6_FD_179941 | JGI IMG/M metagenome (GOLD analysis project Ga0247796, IMG submission 179941) | Soil microbial communities from Arlington Agricultural Research Station in Wisconsin, United States - UWRJ-S166-409R-6 | ecosystem: Environmental > Terrestrial > Soil > Agricultural land...
ATGTGGAGATGTAAGTTATTTACGAATCCTTGCGTAGAAGAAGATTTGGAGATTGAAATGGTAGTCGATGATGAAGAGATCACTATAGATGTTCCAGACATTCCTCTGGATGTATCATCATTAGTGACAGCCGAAAATGTATTGTCATTGGATGACAACAAATGGATTGTGGTCATAGCCAATGCAACATCTCCATCATCTCCTATACCAAAAAGTTTGAGCGAGAGTGTCACCAAGAAGGTGTACGATGTATACCCCTATGCAAATGTTTATTCTGCATCTTCAAAAAGACAAGTGGGAAGTACTATAATTTCCACACCCAAAGATTCTTCTACCGGTGTCCAGCTCGTTTCAACACCAGAACATAGATATGTAGCTACACTTATAGCAGAACATAGCGCGGGCGGACCAAAAAAGATAGAGGATACCATTGAAAATAGAAAGAAATGGTTTACCACTGCAATATACGAGTTAGCCAAAGTCATTCAAACTAACGATTCTATCGCTATAGATGCGGAAAGCCTTTCTGACGGGTATAGAGAGATTATAGAAACTATGGCTGTAGAAAAACATATAAAAGTACATATCCTAGGTCCGATAAAATCTTCACCCATCAAGAAACGTAACACAAAAGTTAACGCACAGTTTGTCGGAGAGAGGATATCTACGATAGAAGAGGAATTGAAAGATGATATAGCACGTGGCGTTTTGTATGCTAAACTTATGAAATCTCATCGACTGTCCCCCGAAGATTACTCAAAATTAGTGACACATCTTGAGCGATGCATCCCTAAGACTCGAAAGACATGGTTAGAACATTTTGTAAAGATGACTCACGAAAAACAAAGTCAAGAACTTGTGGATGTATTGGGTAGACTTTGAACTACCGACCTCCGAAAAGCGACTCCGACCATGGGTCGGAAGTTGACTTTTCTCCGAAAAGCGACTCCGACCATGGGTCGGAAGTTGACTTTCGTTGCGACTACTTTCTAAAATCTTGGTATACCAAGATTTTTGGATAATCTTATTTACAAACCAGCGCCGGCAAGGGCAGCGTTGACGTCGCGGGCCTTGATCGTGTTACGCGTGCCCTTGGTCACGAGATCAGTGACTTGTTTGGCACGGCTTCCAATGGCCGCAACAAATGCTTCGGCGGCAGCAGCGATTATGCCCTTGACTGCGTCAGACGTACGCGAATCCTTGTTCATGGCAGACTTGAACACACGTTCAGCTCCAGCTACGGGAATACCACGAGTGGCAAGCTTATTGTAGCGAAGGGAACCACGGCCGATGCCAAGGCACGCACTGGAGAAAACTTCAACAGCGTCGGCTTCCGTCACAGTCTTGCGCTTGGCAATCTTGAGACGTTCTTGGGCCTTTTCGCCGGCACTTTGGATATATACCATTAGGGCGGCGAGGACAGCTTCGGCAGCTTCATCAGCTACACGAGAGCCACCAGCAGATTTGGTCAAGAGACGATGAACAGTAGACTTTCCGATATCAGGACGAGACATGTTAATTTACTAAAATAACTTTTTTTTGCATTTTTTCGATTTTATGAGGATCTATATAGAGTGTATAATCGACTTTGAAGGACCCATACATGATCATTTTTGAGTGACCCGGTCCCAACAAATTTCATCGGCCACGGACCACTCAAATCTAAATTAGATCATGTATATGAAAAATTTGGAACATTTATAATTTTCAGGTCAAATGTGAAACATGAAAAAAATGAAACCGTGCTACACTTATATAGATGAGTTATGCCCGTGATGACGTCGTGTCTTGAAATTAATGTTGGGTCCGGGTCAGACTCTGAAGAGTTGATGGAAAAAGTACAAGTCTTGGACGCAAAAATTGAGAAGCTCGAGAGTGCCAAACCCGCTCAGAGCGATTTCATATCATTGATTCAAAGTTGGGAACGTCTTAAAAATCTCAAACGTGAATATGGTTCGTCAAACTTTTTAGAAGAAAAGACTAACAAACTAGTTGAGAATGCAAAGACCCTTGCCACCAACTACATCTCTCAACAAGAAAAACAACTGGTCGAATTCGCGGAAAAGGCGATTAGAGAAAATGACATATCCTCATTTCGAGCGATAGTATGGGATCTTCAAGGATTACATCAAGGTACATCGATAATTGCGTATGATTATAAATGGATAGATTGGGATTCCAGGCCGTGGCACATTTATTCTTTGATAATGGGGCTAGAAGATAAATTTGCCGAACGCAACAACATTAGTCCTTTTACGGTTTCCGAGTGGAGAAGAGATGATGGGAGAGATATGAATTTTCATTAAAATCTTCGCGACTTGTCTCCCGTGGGAGACAAGTATAAAATTGTAATTTTGTCATAGTAAATATATAACAAATGATGCACTCATCTTTACCTCGATGGCTCGGCGATAATCCAGAAAAATACGCATCGCTGGGAAAATCTTTAGCGTATGTTTCTAGTGTATTTCAAGATCTGGGGTCTCCTCTATTAGAAAGACCTCCAGATCAAACAATATCAGGTGAATACGGTGACTGGACTTGGATATGGCTTTTAAATCCTAACCAAGAAGAAGAGCCCGCTATAATATGTAGAATGGATGATACAGGACGAGCAGAGCTGTGGCTAAGATCTGGACCTGTATGGCCTCATCTATCAGTCGTTGCGTGCAAATGGGGAAGTGATCATAAATTCAAGTATGGGTATCTAAAATTTTGTGAGATAAAAGAGATATGGGAAGCTATATCGAGGTGTGATAGTATAACTTTGCATGATATATTTCTACATCTCAAGCCAAAATACTATCAACATCACTCAGCTTTAGCAAAACTGTAACTATCAAAAATCGAAATTCTAATATAAATTGTGACAAATTACAGATGTCTCTACAACTTATTCCCGTAGAGATTATTGAAGAATTTCGTCTAGATCTATCTGATGTAATCCGTCTCCAGAGAGTATGCAAGAGCATATACCTGCTGATAAAAGAGCGATTGCCACGCATATTTTCCTTGGTGACCTTTAGACACTGTATGGAGTCTTGGGCAAGTGCTCTAATGAATGTAAAATTAGAGAATGGCCGAGATGCATCCCTTTTTACTAGGGTTGACATCCTGGACCTTTCTTCTACCAAAGTCAGAGATGTTTCCCATCTTGGTCAAGTTCACACTCTTAATCTTCGTAATACTCCTGTAGTAGATGTATCTGCTCTAGGAAACGTCCACACTCTTGACCTTTCTTACACCATTGTGGAAGACGTTTCCGCTCTTGGCCGCGTACACACGCTTAATCTTCGAGACACACAAGTTAAAGATGTTTCTCATCTCAGAGACGTACGTCACCTCAATCTTTTATATACTCGAGTTGAAGATGTATCTGCTCTTGGTAAAGTTCACACACTCAATCTTTCATATACTGAAGTAAAAGATGTATCTGCTCTTGGAAACGTCCACGCCCTTGATCTTTCACATACACAGGTCAAAGATGCGTCAGCTCTTGGTCACGTCCATACCCTCATCCTCTCTCATACCAAAGTAGAAGACGTTTCAGCTCTTGATAGAGTTCACACACTCAATCTTTCATATACCGGAGTAAAAGATGTATCTGCTCTTGGGTCAGTGCATACGCTTAATCTTCGTGGTACCAGAGTCAAAGATGTTTCTCGCCTCGGACAAGTTCACACCCTCAATCTTTGTGATACTCCAGTAGAAGATGTTTCTGCTCTTGGACTAGTCCACACACTTGATCTTTTCGGTACACAAGTAAAAAATGCGAGCGCTCTTGGTAAAGTTCACACCCTTAATCTTTGTGCTACTCTAGTAGAAGATGTTTCAGCTCTTGGTAGAGTTCACACGCTTAATATTTCGTTTACTCCAGTAACAGATGTGTCCGCTCTTGGTAAAGTCCATACTCTTAGTCTTTGCAATACTAACGTAACAGACGTCTCTCGCCTTGGAGAGGTCCATACTCTTGACATTTCATGTACCAACGTCAAAGATGTCTCCGCTCTTGGTCGAGTGCATACACTTAATCTTTCCGCTACACTGGTTAAAGATGTTTCTCATCTCGGTGAGGTTCACACTCTTGATCTCCCATACAGAAATAGAAGATGTGAGCGCTCTAGGACAAGTACATACGCTCAATATCTCGGATACCAAAGTTAAAGATATTTCTCATCTCGGAGGACTCACCTTTATATCAAAATAAAGATATTCTCACCTTGGACAAGTGATTATTCTCCAGAGTCACTCTTAGTAAAAGCTGATACCCGTAATATTGTACAAAAGTGATAAAATTCATGCTTCTAATCTTTGTATCCGGCTAATGATTTTCTGTTGATCGGCACCCCAAGGAGTAAAAGAGAACGATAATGTTATTTTGACTACGACTGTGCTGCACGTGTAGTCAAAATTTCTTATAAGCAATAAATTTATTATTATATAGTGGCAATGGAGATCAAGACTATCACCATGGGAAGATTAAAAGAGCTAATATGGAAGATTGATCAAGATCGTTTTGGCGGTGAAGTAAGAAAGGCAAAGGGTAGAGTAGCTATAGGATATCATCGTGATGCTCCAGATACATTTCTTCCTTATAAAATTAGCGTTGATAGACAATATATTCATATTGGAGCTCCTGGAACCCAGGAACAAATTCAATATTTTCAACGTCAATACGGCCTACAATCCGCAGAAGAGACATTGACAGCTATAGCAGAGAATATACTTGTAGAGTTAGCCTATGATCTGTATAATTTAGATTCGGAACGTAAATCACAACTAGTTGAGTGTACTATCCATAAACTATTTGATAGACGGCAGACTCAGACACCAGAGATCGTCTATGATGTATGGGGTGTCATTCTTTCTCAACTGCCAAGTGGGGAGATTAGGAGAATGGCTAATATAAATCCCATCATTCACGATCTGGCTGTTAGGGAATTAAGAAAGAGACGACCTTTGGTTGAAGCGCTGAGAGATTGTGTATGGAAAAGAACGGGTTGTTCTTCAGACGATGAGTGTTTCAAGATAATCGCTGATCAATTACCATTATATCCACAAGAAGCTAGTATGGTTAGGTATGCTGAACTAGTAGAAGAGATGCGGTGCCCAGAGCTTCTTAAAATATTTAGAAAATCGGGTATAGACGTTTTGAACGCCATCTATAAATATAGAAAAAACCAGTCCGATTTTCTCAAAAGAAACAACATCTATTCAGAAAAGGAAGTGGATGCATTTGATAGAAAATACATCAGTCAAACGTCCAGGAGAGAACGAAAACCAGTAGCATTTATCAAAAAGAAATTTGATGAGAATAGTTATCACTGGATATAATATGGTGTAAGAGGATAAACTTCTCCATGGAGAAGTTTAGATCTTTGCAAAATTTAACGAATTACTCTTTATTTAATTTTTAGCGAACTACAAAGGGTTGCCTTGTTCATCTTTGAATAACCTGCTAACTTTTTAGCCTTTGCCATCTCTTTGAGTTCAGGAAGTTTATAGTCAGTACATGATTTGGCCGGAGCAGAAGGTTTAGTCTTTTTTGTCGCAGAGAGCGGTTTCTTGGCGGCTAATTTCTTTGAAGCTACGTTAGATTTCTTTACTGGGAGTTTCTTTGATGCGGCGGCCGTGGGTTTCTTTGATGCAGCTTGGGCCGAATATTTGGCTAGTACAGATTTGTAAGTATATAGTGCATCTCTCTTGATATGTCTGTCCGTATTGGAGATGGATATATCATCATCTATAGATTTGTAGAGACCGTATGCGTCTATCGTCTCAGATATAGTTCCGAGAAGTTCAGATAGTTGTTTGGATGATAATGTCGCCAATAGATAGTATGGGCTATAACGAATATACATACTGGCTACATAGGCACGGTACATATTTCTTGACAGATCTCTCACCTTGATCTCTGGCGCCGCGAGTACATTGGCACTTCCTAGTTTTTCGATAAAGAAAGAGCGATAATCACTATCAGATGTCGTCTGGTCTACATTTTCGACAAAGTGGGCAATATACCCCAAATACACTTCTTTCTGCATGCTACTATGAGCATAGAATTTTCCTGTGTTATTTTTGACTTTTCTCCGAAAAGCGACTCTGACCATGGATCGGAAGTTGAAGATATCGCATCAATAAAAACTGTGATAAATCTATCACTACCTGATAATGTGACGACCATATCATGATCCCTGAATGCAATAATCTTACAGGTTGTGTGTGCGAACACAATGTTCAGGTGAATTACAATACATGCAAATGTGATACATATTTGGATCCACATCACTTTTGCAATACGACCATCTTTGAAGCCTATCAAGATTTTGACATCATCTATCCCATATTTGGATTATTGATATTTTTGGTCCTTATGGGAATATATGGCTTTGAATTTGTAAACGATCTCAAAAGACGAAGGTTTTCCTTTCCCCTAGTGACGAAGGGAACTGTGATGATGTTTATACTCTCCAGACTAATACTCTTTCCGTTGTGGATAGCGTCGTCTACGATGAGAACTACGAATTATGCTGTAGCAGTCACATTTATCAATTCCATTGGAATCATTATCTTGATCGTATCTATTAGTTTGCTCATAATATCATGGCTGGATCTAATTTTGGTGGCGCGAAATTTAGGTAGTAAAGATCACAGACTTCGTTCCATTAAATACGCCCTTTTTTCTCTGGCGTTTATCATTGGCACCTCTAACATTATAGCACTCATTATAGTACAAATCGTACCCGATCTGACGGTAATTTTGGCTGTAACTCTATTTTTACTTATCGTACTGGTTATAGTTACCATTATCATCTCTGTAATATATCTAGTCATCATCTTGAGATGGCTTCAAAAGACTCCAAAATCTGTAGTGTTTAATATAACCAGGAAAAAGAGTTATTGGATTGTAGCGTTACTATCTTCTTTGTTGCTCGATTGTGTAGTCTTAGGGATAACTAGTCTCTTTTCTCATGATACACCTATTGAATTTTTGAGTATAGAGATCACATATCGCATATTAGAAATAATTATGCTCACATTGATGTTTTTCTTCCTCGAGCGAAAGTTCGTAATGACGATAAAAAATCGTAGGTTAGAGTGACCTACCCATAACAGAAAAAATTGAAATAAGATTATAAATGTCCGAGATAGGTTCGGACTCTCGAGTCTCAACCAACGAGCTTTCTTATTTGAAGAAAGCTCCGGTAGCTCAACCGGTAGAGCGCAGTGCTTATAACGCTGAGGTCGTGGGTTCGATCCCCACCCGGAGCATTTTCACCCTTAATCAAGATTAAGGGTGCTAGTGATAGTAATAACTATCTAGGTTTAATATTTAATTCTGGCGCCGGAATTAGGTTATTTAAACGCTATCCATCCTTAACGACAGTTAAGGATGCCGTGGCAGAGTGGTTAACGCAACGGATTACTAACCCGTGCCCTTGTGGCTCACAGGTTCGATTCCTGTCGGCATCGTTTTATTTTTCAATTATACTACGTAGTAGTATAATATTTTCTTAACGATCATTGTATCGCGCATGCTTGTTGATGTTTTGGCGGCTCGGGAAGTAGATATTGTTGTTCTCCAATGTGTTTTCCGCATACATCCATTGGCTGATCTCCCATGCAAACGACTAGTGTGTACTTCTTTTCAAGTTCTTCTCTGGCATAATCTTTCCATAACGCCAATGCGGACATGTCCCTCTCTACACTGGTAGGAGAATATATGATTTCGTGGGCTCCATATCCTTCCGTCGTGAGATTTTTCTGGGCATGGTTGTTGTAAGACATTCTCGCTGTCAAAAACACTACCTCGTATCCAAGACCGATTGCCCCCTCATAAAAGAGATGTACGGGATCGTGGCGAGACATAAGTCCTTCGTTTTTGCGCCCCTTTCGTCTATCGTCCAATGCTGTACCGTCTATATCCAAAACCACCAGTCCAGGTTTTTGATCATCGGTTTTATCTCTGGCTTTCAAAAAGGCAGACGCAATCTCGCAAATCTCCTTGATGGATTTTTCATATTCTTTACATTCTACACATTTTCCTTCATCACAATTGCAGACGTCCATTGACCAATATTTCATCAGTCTTTACGCTTTAATTTCGATTTTTCATTGCTGTATCGCAGCTGAATTTAAGCAATATCTCAATTATTTTACGCATTGCGTAAAATAGAAATTGTCTACCCAGGACTCGACCCAGAGTGGAGGCCTTTTCTCCCAAGGGCGTCCAAATAAACAAAGGTTGTACACCCTCTGCCATTTAGTCTTCGTCTACAAGAGTCTATCTTTTCCCAACTTACCGGTTCATTGGAATATTTTCAACCCTCAAAACAAACGTTTCCCTAAGATACTTCCTTCCGTAGACACCACTCACTAGCCTGTAAATGTTTATTATCAATTTTTTTATGCCTTAGCCACTTTCTGCAAGGACGGAACAAAGTCGAGTAATTGCGCTTTTTCTATCAGTGAATATTTCTGGCGGAGCATTCTCTTCCAATGGAAGCGTTCGATCATATTTTGTGATTTGATATTTGACAATATCAGTCTCCTCTTCATCTATAGAGATGCGAAAATTAATGCCAAGAGCGCGCCATTGGAAGCCTACGATGGTGTCCATGGTAGAAATCAAACATTGTTTATGCGCGCCACAACGAGCTACAGCGGTCGCTACTTTGAAAGTGTTCCTAAGCAAAATCGCAGAGGGTGCTAGAACATCAACAACTTGTCTTAGCTCGTTTAGGAATGCCGTAGAATTATCAGATTCTACGGTACTTTTCTCCGAAAAGCGACTTCGATCGCAGGTCGGAAGTTCAAGGATAGTTCTATCTTTTGTAATCAAATACTCATACTTGTTCCATCTGAAACAAAACGTTCCTGTACTATTACACTGTTCTTTCAAACGTATCATATTGTGTTTTAGTTCTGCTTCTTGTAGTTTGATAAAATCGCCCATGGTGCCACACGTCTCGTATTTCCACATTTCATAACCAGCTACATCGTTATCTATAAATTCTGTTAGATAATCTACAATCCCATCTACAACTTCCTTCAATGACGAATACCATAGACATGATACCAAGTGAGAGTCTGTTCGAACTCTAACATACCAAACTTCTAAATTATCTTTTTCTGGATTCATCGCTTTAGCGACACCTATAATTTACTATTCAATTCTTCTATTTTGTTTTTTCCAAATCACAGGCATAATCGTAAGTTCTATAACATGTGCACACCAAACTAGTCTTCCGAAATGAGTTCCTTCTCTAAAGACTATACCATAACCAAACGGTTGAACCAGAAAAGAAAATTGTCCCATTTCGTTGAAATTAAACCCTATCAAAATGTCTCCACTAACGATGATTGTAGCTAGAAAACCTATATTCGGAATCTCTGATTTATGGTATAATGTCATTCCCACATCGAAATTTAACTAAGAGCATTGCAAAGTCAATTTTCTTAATCTCTCTACCAAATCTCGATCATGATCGAGATTTCTTTTAGTGACTAACCTGTATATCATGATCAAATACACCTCTAACCGCTTCATGAGAGACGACCAAAATCATCTTGGTTGAGCCACACATGTCTCTTATAAGACTGAGAACTTCAGTGTTGATGGAAGCATCTAGTTCGTTTAGACATTCGTCCAATATCAACATGCCACTCCCCAACATGTCATTGACTCCCAAGAGAAATGCCATATCGCATCTTTGACGTTCGCCGCCACTAAGTTCTTCAATGTCATCATATGTATCTCCTTTGTAATCTATGACGGTATTGAGCTGTAGTTTGATTCCATTCTTACCCTTATCTTTAACACATTGTAGTCTTACCATTATAGGGTCGGAGAACATGTGATCTAGATGAATCTTGGCATGTTCATTTATAGATGATACAGTCTCTTCTAGGGCTAAAATCTCGGCCTCCTTTTCGGCCTCTTCCAAACCGTACAGTCCTTCTAACTTTTTACCTAATTCATCTTCCATCTCCCAACGCTGAGATATGGAGTTCGATATATTAGTTATCTCGAGCACAGTGTTTTGATAATGTTCATAGTCTGCTACACTATCCAATATTTTTCTCTTGGCTTGTATCTCTATGTTCACGTCCGAGAGAGATTTAGTCTTTTGACTTATCTGCTCTTCTAATGTTTTACTGGTTATCTTTGGTGGAGGAGGTAATGTTTGTTCCACTACTCGAAGTTGCTTTTTCTTGGAAGCTATATCCTCTCGATTTTTAGCATCTGCTTTTATAGATTCTGAGAGGACGTCACATTCATAATTTTTCGAATATGCCTCTTCTTGTAATTTTTTCAAATACTCCATTACCTCTTCTTCTGTCATGTCCTCTTCTGCATATGTTGAATCTTGGTGTTCGACAGATTCTTTCATACGTGTGATGACTGGAGGTAGTTGTCCAGAAGAGAGACGTTCATACTCTTCTTTTGTCATTTTCATAGAGATGAGAGATTTATGCATCTCTAGAGGATTTGGAGGGGCATCTTCAAGAGGTTCTATCTTGGCGTTGAATGTTTTGGATAGTTCTTGAATCTCTGCTCTATATCGTTCTATGATAGAGATTGATGCTTCTTTCGAATCAACCAAATCTTCATCTACATCCGTCATCTTAGAAGACGTTTCATCATCCACAAGCTCTAATGAGATTCCATCATCAGTCAAACATACACATTTAGAACAACCAGGACATTTCATTCGTTTTTTAGTTTGACGTTTTATATCACTAAGTTCGTCTCTTAAGAGTTGAAGATGAGTGTCGAGATACGCTATGATCTTTGACGGCGTTTTCACATTGCTAATGTTTTTTAACTCTGGAATGCTTTTTATGATTTTGAATTTTTCACTCAAGGCTTGACGAGCGGACTCTTTATCTGAAATTTGTGCATCATATATTGCTTTACGAGCATCATATGCTTCTTTTTGAGCTTCAGCTGCAACAATCTCTTCTTCGAATGCAAGTATAGCATCTTCGTCAATTACATTAGATCCTAGTTCTGCTAAACGTTGTTCTACTCCTGCAAAGTGTTCTTCCAATGCTATCTGTAGGGCGTGTTTATCCTTCTTATAGGTGAGATAAAGATCGTAATAGTCTATATCACCTCTGTATTTCACTATTTCGCGCTGTAGTTCATTTATACGCATTTGAATACCCTTTAGATCTAACGTGCCTGTCTTTGGTTGAAGACTTTCCAGTTCGTTATTTAATTTGTTTATCTTTGCATTGACATCTTCTCTCTTTTTTTCGATGACCCTTACCTTTTCTAGATCTGCCCTGGCAGACACTAAAGTTTTTTGATCTGAGGCCAAAGTTGCTTCTAAGCTTTGTAAATGTTTTCTAATTTTATCTGGATCTATTCCCGACGCTATCTCTTTGGGTATGGCTGGTACCTCTGGATATAGTTCCTCCTTTTCTGTCTTTTGAGCCTCTAAAATCTCAACCTCTGCCTTGATCTTTGCAAGTTGCATTATCACATCTTTTACCTTTTCCTTGATATCCAATTTATATCTCTCCACGGAAGAATTAGCCAACGTTTGAATAAATTCAACTTGTTTTGCCGAAGGTAGAGAAAGAACAGATGCGTTACCAC
>Ga0247796_1000126_pt1 | contig 11210 bp, 15 predicted proteins | sample UWRJS166409R6_FD_179941 | JGI IMG/M metagenome (GOLD analysis project Ga0247796, IMG submission 179941) | Soil microbial communities from Arlington Agricultural Research Station in Wisconsin, United States - UWRJ-S166-409R-6 | ecosystem: Environmental > Terrestrial > Soil > Agricultural land...
CGGCAGGCGCTGATTGGTTCTAGCCCGCACCAATGCCACACGCTTGCCGTTTGGCGCCCTGGCTGGAGCGGTTGCTTTGGAGCCGATACGCATGTCTCAAACGGGTGGGAAGACAACCCGCCCATCCGGGCGAACGGCTCCCGCGGCCTCTGCCTCTACCGCGAGATGCTGGACGACGCGAAGCCCGACCCCCTCCCCACCGGCCACCCCGCCCCCGGCAGCACGGGCTTGCGGCTGAACGAGGAGCAGATTGCGGCGCTGGGATTCAGCAAGGTCACGGACCGCTGCGACGATGGCGATCACGACTGGGACAGGGGCAAGGGCTGGTGCCGTCAATGTGGACTCAGCGAACGACAGGTGGCCTATGAGAGCAGCGAGCACACCGGCCACTACGGCGGCGACGACCTCGGACATGAGGCTGTCGTTGCCGCCCTGACCGTCGCTCTGCCGGCGAACGTCGAGGCTCGGAAGCGGAACGTCGACCGCCTTCGCCGCGAGATGGACGAAGGCGAGTCGCGACGGGCCGCGCTGGTCGGGCTCGTGCATCCGGTTACGAATCGGGCGCTGGGGAGGATGCGGTGAACGACAACATCACGGTGAACGACAACATCAAAGTGCCCAAGGGCCAACACCTCACCCCTGGCTGCTACTACCGCATCACCGAACTCGACCCATCAGACTTCGCTCCGTCGCTTCACGTTGGCGACGTGGTGCTGTGCGCGGCCGAGCGTGCGGGCTGCATCGACCCGGTCAACCATGAGGCGGACGGCATGGGCACGCAGTGGTTCGCCGACCTGAGCAGCGATGAAGAGGTAGGTTTTCAGACGCTGGTGAACGGCGTCGAGCTGGTGGAGAAGCCGTGACCACCGAACAGAAGCCAGAGGCGGGCGAGGTGATTTCGCACTACCAAGCACATGGCGCACTAACCGAGATAGGCGGGAACGGTCCGCCTTATGCCCTTCTGCGAAACTACATCCACCAGCAGGAGTGTACCGCCGCATCCCTAGCCGCCGCCGAGGCTGAATATACGAAGGCCGAGAGGCTTTGGAAGGCGGCGACAGTCGAGTTGGAGGCTGCCAAGTCGGACGCGGAGCGCGGGTGGAATGAGGTTCATGGGTTGCAGGCTGAACTTGGCCAGCTCAACCAGCAACTCGCCCCCGAGCGTGCGGGCAGGGAGCACCTGGAGCAGGCGGCGGAGCTGCTGCGTGAGCTTTGGACGCTACAAGAGGACAGCGACGAAGAGCCAGATTTCTCCGGCATGGCGCGCGTTGCCAGAAAACACAAGGCGTGGATTGACGCCGACCCGTGCGGGCACCTGATTCGCGACGGCCAGACCACCATGGGAGCTTGCCAGCGCGAACGTGGCCACGACGGTGAACATCAGCGGAAGCAACCAGCTCCCCCATCGGAAGGTCCCGCGTCACCCGTGGCGGAAGGGGAGCGGGTCGAGCTTAACGAGTGGCGCGAGTGGGGCATGAAGCTGTGCCCACCGCCCATCACCTGCGACGCCGACATGCGCGAGCACATCGGCAACAAGGCCGAGTCGACGGGTTGGTTTGAGCAGCAGCACGCGCGCTCGCAGAAGAAGCTCTTTGCGGCGCGCGAAGGCTGGGACAAGGTGCTAGCGCGACTCCGCGCCCAAGCAGCCGAGAGGGAGGCGCTGGTTGGGCTAGTCGGTTGGATCAAAGCGAACGGGCGCATCGAGAACCACGGGCATCGCTGCCCAGAGACGGCATGCGCTGAGTGTCGCGTGCTGAATTCGGCAATCGACGCCCTCCGTTCCCAGCCGACCCCAACCGGGTCAATTCGCCTGCCCTATGTGCGTGGCGTCAACTGCGCAATCTCCTCTGCGCCCAGTGACAGCGGTACCCAGTCCGAATTAGCTGACAGCGTAGTTACGAACGACGTGGCCCCGGTCGTGGAGAATACGGGGCACCTTTCCTCTCCAGTCGCCCCAGCTGCGGAGGGGGAGAAGGAAGCGTGGTGGGCTTGCCAGCGTTGCCCCGGTAAGCGCTGGTGCCTGCGGTCGTCGTTCGTTTGCCGGCAGTGCCTCGGTATGCACCCCCGTACGGCGCCGCTCGCCCTGCCCCCGCCAGCCTCTCCGCCTGCCCAGCCGAAGTGCGCCTACGTGGCCTGCCCAAACACGCCGCTGCCTGGTAGCCGTCGTTGCTACGACCACCAGCCTCAGCGCTGCCAGGAGCCTGCCAGTGACGCGGGTGGGGAGAAGCTGCCTCCGTTCGTTGGGAAGGTTGCCGCCGCCGCGTTCGCTCGCGCCGGTCAGTGGCCAGAGGGCGTACTCAACCCACCGCAACCCCCACCATCCGGACAGGGGCCAACGGAGGCGCTGAGGGCTGAGCTGATTGCGGCGCTGGAGACGAGTGGCAATGAACCGATGAAGTGGCTAGCACGCGAACTGAAAGGGCTCGGGAAATGAACCTACTTGCTGGTCAGGTGCCACTGCAAGCAGTTGGGGCAGCGGTAGCTACGCATCGTTCCTCCGCCATTCACACCAGCGCTGTTGATTCGGTTGGCGCGCGAGCTGGCCGAGAACGCCGACCAGAACACGCGCTTGCGAAGGCACATTTTCTCGTTGCGCATGAACGCAGAATAGCACACGCGCTGGCCGACGAGTTAGCCAAGGGAGGTCGCAAATGAGCGAGGCGAAGCGAGAGGTTTGGAGGTGCAGCTACACCGGTGCGTCTGGCGCCGAAGTCGGCGTCCAGTGGTACGAAGAGGAGAAGCAGCGCGACGCTTACCTGGAGGTGATGCCCATCAAAGGTAACCCCGTTGCTGTCCGCTACATCCCCGAGCACTCCACCCGCGAGTCGGCGCAGGGGGAGGGGTGGGTTGCTGCTGACGTTGGTGAGTACCCCGACGAGAGGCAGTTCGCCTGGGTTGATGTGCCGGGACACCTGCCGACGGTGATGCAGTGGAAGGCGCACCACTGGTGGGGACTTGATTATCGCGGCAACTCGGTAGCGCTGCGTATGAGCCACGTAGCTCGGTTCCGCACCCTTCCCCCGCCGCCGAAAGCTGAGGGCAAGTGACCGAACTGATCGAAGGTTGGAAGTGCGAAATCGTTGCCGGTGGCTATCGGCGTGCCTCCTGGGCTGGCGTCGTCGTGATGGTAATGGCCGACGGTCGCCTGTCCGCGGAGCGCGCCAACGTGCCAGCGCTGGTGCTTTGCTGGCTGGTCAAGCCGCTGTTAGATGAAGCCGCCAGGCAAACCGTCGCGATAATCCGCAATCACCTCAATGAGCACGGGTTTGGGATTCCGGAGCTTTGCGAGCCGAAAGCCGAGGGCAAGTGAAAGTCACATTCGTCCTAGCCGACACGCACCGAACCTACGTTGCGGTCGTCCACGAAAACGAGCATGTGCCGTACCGACGCCGTACGGTCACGATTGAGCTGACTCCGGAGCAGGTTGCGCAACTGGCGCCGCGTCGCGTTGGGGTGAGCCAAGGTGCTGACGTGTACGAAGAAACGCTGACGTGCTGGCTGGAGAATGAGCCGAAAGCCGAGGGCAAGCCGTGAGCAAGCTGGATGAACTGGAGGCGAAGGCGAAGGCTGCTGCCGCGCTGGAGGAACCGTGGGGCCCAACCCCGTGCGACCACGAAGAGGGCGGCAAGTCGGCCATCGTGCGCCTGCACCAGATTCAGGACGCCGAGATGTGCGCGGACTACGACGCCGAGGAGGCTGCGGCCGATGACGACTGCGCTTACCTGGCCGCCGCCAACCCCGCAACCGTGCTCGCGATGGTCGAGGTGATTCGAGCGGCGAAGGAGATGCGCAAGTCTTCGGCGCTCTGGAACCAACCGTCATTGGTTCGTGACTTCGACGCCGCCCTGGCGAAACTGGAGGGCAAGCCGTGAGCACGTGCAAGCACTGCGGCGGGGTCGACAACTGGCACCACGACCTGACGGAATGCGTCGCCCTCCTCCGCCAAAAGCTCTCCGCATCCGAGCGGGAGAACAAGGCTTGGCGGGCGCTGGCGGCAGAGTCGTCAGGACGCGCGTCGTCGTTAGACTTCTCGCACAACGACGCCGACAGCTACGAGGCTGAGATTGTCGGCTATCCAGGCTTCGGTCACGTGGTGGCTACCGACGGCGTCTACCACAACGCTTCGTTCCAGGATGCCGCTGTTGCTCTGGCCACCAAGCTCGGTCTGCTCGACAAGGAGGGCGGGTAGATGGCTGACTGCGAAGACTGCGGGAAGCCCATCACCGATTCGCACGTAGCCTTCACCGAACAGGTGTCACAACCGCTGGTGTGCCGAGTCAGCGTATTGTCACTAACGCTTCCACACCGCCGACACCAGCCACCCCAGGAACGCAATGAGCGCCATCAGGGCCAGCTGCACAACAGTCCTGTCCTTGGCGCCCTTCATCTTGAACGGGCCCGCCGCGACCTCGGAGACGCTGTCCATTTCTTCGCGGTAGGGCTCGGTTCCTGGCTCAGCAAGGCGCCGCATGTTTGCCAGCGCGTTCGCAGTTGCCTGCTGCTCCTGTTTTGCCTTGGCTTGCGCGAGCCGCGACTGCTCGGCGATTCGGTCTGCCCTGGCAAGCTTCTCGTGCTTGGTCCCGTTGGCCATCACCCGCCTTCACCGCTTGCGAACTCAGGGAACCGCTTGCGAATCTCGGACACCACTCCCTTGGCGGCGTCCTCAGTCAGCTTGGCCTGTCGCAGTTGGGCTCGCACAGCATCGACGTAGTTCTGCATGACCGTCTTCAGGTCGCTCAGGCCGCTGTCGATCGACACGTACAACTCAGAGAGCCTTTGGACGTTCGCCGCGGTCCTGTCCGCAGCCGACGCGGACTCGGCCATGTTTGCCTCGACGTTCACGAATCGCTCGCCGAAGCTGCTCAGCCGGCGGTCCATGGTGGCGATGAGTTCGGTTAGCGCTTCGGTTTGCTCGGGCGTCATGGGTCCCCCTTCGGAGGGTTCCAGACCCCCGGGTCGTTGTGGATGCGGTCGTACTCGCGATCGACGAAGCTGTTCAGGACGGCCGTGTTGTGAATCAGCCGCTCTTCGTCGGGCGTGATGATGCGGATAGCCGCCTCGTGCTCGTCGTCCAGCGCTGGCGCCACATCGTACTGGTTCAGCAGCGCCGAGTACTCGTGGAACAGGCTGATGACCGCGCGCAGGTACGGTGCCTCGTCTGCCGTGAAGTAGCCGGCGACCTTGAGCGCGTGAACGAACCGCGTCGGGTCGCCGCTCGCCGCTGCCTCCCAAGCCGGCCGGTAGCGCGCTCGGTCAGCCAGGAACCTCAGGTAGTCCAGGACGCCCGTGTCCAGGTCCATGAAGGCGCGGAAGTTGGTCTGCGGGTGCGGTGGGTCGAACCACAGCACCTTGCCGCCGATGACCTCGTTGCAGCGAAACTGGCAGTAGAGGTACTCGTAGCTCGCCGACGCCTTGATGTTGCCCGGGTTGAACCGGTGCATCGACCGCCAGCGGCCGCTCTCCAGGGCGCTCTGGGCGGTCAGCACGGCAACGTGGGCATTGCTCGGTGTCCGCCCTGAAAGCGTCTCCAGCCCGCTCCTGATGGCGCGCAGATAGGTTGGCGCGTCGCAGCGCGTGAGCAGGTCTGGAACTAGAGTGGCTTTCATGTTAGGCTCCGGATCGGTCCTCACATCCGACGTAGCTCAACTGGTTAGAGCGCCGCGTGTTCGCAGCTGAGACGCGCGGGGGTACTGGTTCGAATCCAGACGTCGGACATGAGGACCTGCAATTCACCGCGACACCTCCGCGCACCACGGCCGCACGTCATCCGGCATCGCCGGGTCCGCCGCGCCCACGACGCAGGTCGCCATCACCCCTGAACGAAATCGTCGCCAGTTGTCCTGCCGCTGCTGGAGCGTCGGCGCCGAGCACGCACCGGCAAGCAACAGTACAGCAGCAAGCAGATGAGCTTGAGCACGTGCCACCTCAGGGCTCCGGGAAAACCCAATTGGCAGGGTGGGCCGCGAGTGAGGATAGCGCGGCAGCATTGAGCGCCGTGATCTGATCGATTGACAGCGTGCGACCTGCGGCGCTGCTTGCCTGCATCACGGCTGGAATGTTGTCGGGCACCCAGCAGGCGTGTCGGGTACCCGGGGCGGGCTCGGCGTCGAGGGTGGTCCACTGGAGCGTCCAGCCAATCCATGGCGCGACTGGGTTTGCGCAGAGAGCATCCCGCGACGCTTGAGGCATCGCCCACCACGCCGCGAACATGGTCTGCCGCGTCTGCTCGTCGACGATGGGCACACCGTTGACGGTGCCAGGCTCGGGCATGTTCATGGCGAAATCCAGCGCCGAACGCACGGCGTTGCAGTCTGTCGGGGTTCCTACGTAAAGTCGCTCAGCCATCTTGTCTCTTTTCTGCCGCCTGTCTGGCGGCTTCAGCTTTTGGGGTTCGGCCGTCCAATTCCGCATCAGTGCGGCTGGCAATCGCAGCAGCAAGGGTAGCTCTTTCCGGACCGGTCAATCGAGCCTGCGCGCCCGCGCGTTGCAGCTCCGTGGCCATGGCGTCGGATAGCGGAACCGCGGCGTCCGTTGCGCTCGCAACCCAGACGGTCGTTGCGCGCTTGGTCCAACCCGGAGGCGTTTCGCCCTGCCCATCCCAGGTCGCGGGCATTTGCACGTGGATGCCGCCGCCGACGTTTGTTCCAACGCGGGGGAACACGAGCGCCTTGTCGATGATGGCACTGAGCGCGTCCATCGCAGCTTCGTTGCCTGTTGCCGACTTGTCGCGAGCCATTAGAACCCCGCCGACGGGTAGAATGCCTGTTGATAGGAGTCTAGCGCTGCGCGTTGCCCGGCCGATGGCGCGATGTTTGCGTAAATTACCTCCGCAATCGCAATAGCCCCATACAGCCCCGCGTATGCGAATAGCAATGACGCTGTGCGTGTCCCGGTTCCTGGATCGCCAGTCTGCACGTTGACGCTGCCTATTTTCAGGTACGATGACCCAGGCGTAGCTGACCATAGCGCCTCAAAGCGGAACCAGTTGCCAATAACCGCTGTGTCGTTGGAGTTGACGTTGGAAACGGCTGCCTGCCGAATGAACGGCGTGATTGGTGTCTGTGCAAGTCGAGGAATATTTGTACCTGTTCCAGCGACAATCCCATCTGCACCAGTCCAAGCATTTTGCTTGATGATTCCACGGAAATATAGAGGCCCTACTGATATGTCCGCTGTTAGCGAGCTGACTAACTGGTCGTTCGATCCGTCTCCAGTCAGCGTTGCCTGATTGTCGAGTGTCGCATCGGACGCTGTGTAGGTCGGCTGCGCAGACCCGGTGCCCTGCGTGCTGTGCCATCCGTTTCCGCTCTGATCCGCCCAAGCAGAGACGCCAGTACCCAGCGTGATTCCGAGGTCGCCCCGGTGCCACTGGAGGAGGTTGGCGGCGAGAATAGTTAACGGGTCGTCCGCCGCTGCGGCTCCGCCGCTGACCGAGATTCGGCCGCGGTTGAAACGGGCTCCAGGTCGACGAATGAGGCTCACCCGTTGCTCCGCTCCTCGACGCGCAAGCTGGTCGACGTTACGGATGCGCGCACGAAGTACATGGTTTCGTTGTTCGCCCAGTAGGGCAGTAGCAGTTGCTTCGAGGTATTCCCGGCAATGCTACCGCCGAGACTCGCGCTCGATGCGCCCGCGTCCGTCGCCGCGATCGTCTCGTCGCACGAGGCGCCGGAGTTCTTCGAAAAGAAGTATTGGGCCAAATTCGCCGTTTCGTTCGTGATTTCGATGTATTTGCCGTTGAACGACGCCGGCAGCGCGTTCGCCCGGCTGGTCGAGTCGCAGGTGAAAAGCCGCACGTTGGTCACGTCCGTGCCGTTGCCGAACGGCGCCTTGATGTCTTCCGCTTTGCTCATCTTACATGTCTCCGTTCAGCGCCGATTGACTCGGCAGATTGAATGACCCCGGCGTCTTGCTCTTTCCGGGCTCTGCCGTTTTCGGCTTGATCATTTGGGCGTCTTTCGCGGCGTCCTCGACGGACAACGACTGCGCGACCTCTTGCAGCCCAGCCATCCGTTGCGGGTTCAGCGACGAGTCGCCCTCGAAGTCAAACACCATCGACAGCATCACGCGGCGCTTGAACGGCACCTCGTCCTGACGCTCTTGGACTACTTCCGCGACTTGCTTTCGGAGCTGCTGGAAAAGAAGGGGGTGTGCCTGCTTGAGCGACTCGATGGCGTTCCGGTCGATGACACCGCGCCCGAGCTCGGAGATTACGCGCTCTGGCTCAAGCGCGCCCTTCACGTCCGACATGAAGCGCTGCATCGCAACCGGCGGGATGCGCGACTTGATGGCGAGCGGCGTCAACGTGCTGCCCGTGTCGGTGTGCGACTGCGGGAGCTTGGCGGCGAGCTGCTGGTAGATGCCGAGTAGCTTCCGGCTGACCGCCGCTCCGACGTTCGGGTATTGGGCTGCGACCTCTTGAATCGACCCGCTCACGTGCTGCATGGCCACCGCAGGCTGGGCGAGTTCGCGCACGCGCTCGGCGGTTCGTTGGTACTGGTTCGCCAGCGACTCGCCCGTGAAAGCCGACGCGAACACGGGCGCTTTCACCTTCTCGGCGGAACCGGCCAGTGACTTGGCGGCCGTCTGGATGATGTTGTCGGTTTCTGAGGCTCGGCGGGCCAGGTCGGCGACAAGCGAGTTGCCACGCTCACGAAGCAGCTTGTTAGCGAGCGCTCCTGCCGCGCCGTAGCCCATCGCCCCGAGCGCGCCGACGTTGCCGGTGGCCATGGCGCCGAGTGCCGACGTGAGCCCGAGCGCGTGATCGCTTGGGCTCACCATGCGGTTGCCCATGTTCCTGCCTACCGCTTTCGTCGCGACCTGTTCGATCTTGTTGAGGCTCGAAAAGATGCGGTTTGCTTCGTTGTAGGCGTTCGGGTTCTCACCGACCTTGGCCAGAAAGACGCCAGCTTCCTCCTTGAGGTAGTCGGCCAGCATCCGCTCGACCTTCATCAGCTGCTCGGCGCCCTTGGGCGGCGGCGCCGGGATGCCACCAGTGGGCGGAGCTTTGGGGTAGATGCGCGACGCTAGGTCTTGGCGAAACTGATCGAGTTCGCGGAAAGACATCGACGGCGCCGGCTGAGCAGCAATGCTGATGGGGCGAAGCTCCTCGCCTAGCACATTGCCTTCGCCGTCGTAGCGCACGACCTTGGCCATGATGCTATCGGCGCCGGCTTCCTTTGCCGCCATCATTCGGTGTCGCCCGTCACCCAGCGCGGGGGCTTCGCCCGGGTAGAGTTCTACGCGAACAGGATCTAGTCGGTTCTTTGCAGGGCCGCCGAACCCTCCACGCGGTCCAACTCCCGGCAACCCCTCTTTGACTGGTGCCAGCCCAAGCGCGATCGCGTTGGCTTCTTCAGGTGTTGCGCCTGCGAACGCTCTACGCATTGAAGCGGCCGAGTCTTCTCGGAGCCCGTCGCGTAGGTAGCGTGTGTTTTCTAGCCCTATTTCGTTCAGCTCGTCCCGCGCCATCTTCTGGCGAATGATCGACAACTCCCGCTCGGCCGCCCTAACTTCGCCGCGAACTCCGGGGGAATTGCTCTTGAGAGCTTGCTTGAATACGTCGTCGTCTACCCGACGCAAAAATTCGCCAACGTTAGGGTTTGCACCCTGCGCCGCCATTCCTTCGGAAAGCTCATCCTTGAGCCCAGAGAGTCGCGCGGTCGCCTCTTGCTTGGCGATGCTCAGGCGGGCAAGGTTCTCCTCGACGTTGGCGCCAGGCTGCATCACGCGCTGCCCGGCGAATTCGCCCGTCTGAATCTTGGCGTTGAGCATGTCCTCTTGGGTGAGGGCGATGCGTTCCTCTGCGGCCTTGCCAGTCCGGCGGCCAGCTAGCCTGAAATTGTCGGAGGCCTTGAAACCGAAAGCGCGGCCGGCCTGCTCGCGCGCCAACTGCTGCAGTGCCTCTTTCTTGGGCACGAGCTTGGCCGCGCCCTCTGCCAGCGCCGATCCGCCAAGCCCGAGCGCCCCGCCCAGCGCCCCGCCGAACAGCGCGCCGTGGCCCATCCCGGCTACGATTTTCTCGGCGGTGATGTCGTCGCCGTTCAGGACCGAGTCGCTGGCCGCCTGAGCGCCGCCGTACAGGGCGCCCTCTGCCGCCCCGCGCGAAGCCAGCTTGACGCCGGAAGCTCCAATCCGACCGAGCGCCGTTTCGCCGGTCGCGCCGAGCGCTTCAAGCCCGCGCGCCGCACCGCGCTCGACCAGGCTGCCAACGCCGGCAATGGCCCGATGCCCGGCGCCGAGGGTGCGGACGGCTGTGCTGCCGACCCCACCAGCGCGCGCCGCCAGGCCCGTTCCGGTGGCCGCCGCCGAGCTTCCGCTCGAGAGCACCAAAGGGGCCAGCGCACCGCCGACCTCGCCCGCCGTGGAGCTGATGGGATTGGCCTCACGGAGCCCCTTCAGCGCCTTTCTGGTGTCGTCGCCGCCGATGCCAGACAGAACCGCGTCGGAAGCGCCAAGCGTCAAACCACGGGCCGCTCCGGCCGCCGTAGCCTTGGCCACGTTGCCAAGCCCTTCGCCGTACTGCTTTTGCGTCCGCGCCTGCTCGACCTCAGCAGGCGAAAGGACGGTGTAGCCAGGGTGCCCCACGTCCTCGGCGGCGATGGTGACGACCTGCCCCTCGGAGTTTCGGGCGGCAACGCGCGTGCCTTTCTTGAAAAACGCCTGCCCCTTCGCCACAGCCTCCGGAATCGCATCCGGGGCAACGGGCGTGCCGTCGGCCAGGTAGGCCTCGGGCTGGACGAACGGAGCGGGCGCCGCGTCGGGCATTACTGGAAGCCGCCCTCCGACGCCGCCGGGCGCGCGTCACTGCTCAGCGTTTCAGTCACGATTTGGCGCTGGTCAGGCGTGAGCGAATTGAGCCAGGCGCGGCGCTGCTGCGGCGTCATGCCCGAGACGTGCAGCTTGATTTTGCTGACGGCCTTTTTTTCGAGCCGGTCCGCCGACTGGAAGCGCTCGCGACCCGAACCGCCGATGCCCTTCGCTTGCTTCTCTGCCAGGCTGGCGTCGTTGTCGGACTTGCCGAGGAACTGCTGCGCACCGCGCGCCAGCTGCTCGGTGTCGAGGTCCAGGTCTTGCCCCGTTCGCCGCGTCTCCGTGCCAGGGATGTTTTTGGTCACGTAATCGAAGGCTCCCGAGCGCGGGTCGTCCGTGTCGTCCGTTGCGACGTTGAGCTTTTGGAGTCGGCCCTTCACGCCACGAGCAGCCAAAAC
>Ga0247796_1000127_pt1 | contig 11161 bp, 26 predicted proteins | sample UWRJS166409R6_FD_179941 | JGI IMG/M metagenome (GOLD analysis project Ga0247796, IMG submission 179941) | Soil microbial communities from Arlington Agricultural Research Station in Wisconsin, United States - UWRJ-S166-409R-6 | ecosystem: Environmental > Terrestrial > Soil > Agricultural land...
CTCCGTGCCGCCCGTCCTGCGTGTTCGGGAGCACGATGGTCCAGCTCCGTTCGGTCAGCCTCTTCTGGATGCCCAAGATGTCCGCCCGCATCGCCGCGTTCGGCGGCAGCTCGATGCGATGTTCCGTGACCAGCTTCTCCAGGTTCTTCGCGTGTGCGCGCCACTCGGAGTCGGTGAACGGGTCGGCCACGAGCGTGACACCGGCCGTTTCCGCCAGCTCCCACTTGTCGTCAAAGTTGGCTTGGTCGGTCCAGAGCAGGTTGTTCTCGATGCGATACAGCTCTAGCAGCGGGCGAATCTGATCGAACGTGCGCGACGAGCGCAGCGGCGCCGCGTGGCTACCGATCCATTGCCGCGTGCATGCCACCTCAGGGTCACCCTTCTCGTTCGGGCGCAGGATGGTCAGCGTCCAGGCGTTCTTGCGGTTGGCCGGGTCGATGGCGGCCACATGCGGCTGCCCGTTCGGGTTCAGGTCGAGCGGTCCCTTTCGGCTACACGCCTCCACGTCGATGCTCGACAGCAGTGAGCTTGGCGGGTCGCAGAACTTGGCCAGCACGTCCGTTCGATACGCCGTCGGATCTTCCTTCCGCAGCTTCTCGCAGAACTCCTGGGTGAAGTGGGTCGGGTGCATGTCTGGCCCCTTGGCGACCATGAACAGGATGTCTGCGCCAGGGCGCCCGAAGCGGTCGACGAACAGGTCGTAGATGAGACCGGACGGACCCCACGGTGAACCGATCAGGTCAATCTGCGCGCCGGGAAGCAGCCGAGCGCGAAGGGCTACGATGGAGTCGGGCAGGTTGATTTTCTTGTCGGCGCCGTTCATGCGCGGAGCCTCGTCGAACGTCGCTCCAATGCTCCAGCGCGAGACGAGCCCGCCACCAGCGCGCTTGCCGGCCATGACTTTGATTTCGACGGGCTTGCCGCTCGGGTGCATCAGGAAGATTGAGTCACCAGCCGGCGGTTTGATGAGCGCTGCGGACAGCACCTCGGACGCCTGAATCTTGCCGGTCAGGTGCTCGAGCACCGCGTCAGCCTTGTCCTTGTCGATGCTGCACACCGAGTAGCGCGCAATCTCTCCGTCCTGCAGCATGCTCAGGTCGCAAATCTGCGCGGCGCGGAACGCCTTGGCTGCGGCCTTCTGGCTCTTGGCTGTCCGAACCGCAGCCATGAGCACGGAAGTGGAGGGCGCGACGGTTGGCAGGTCGTTCAGAGCCTGGGCGCCGCCAATCGCTTCGATGATTTCCGGGCAGTCGGCGAACTCGTCGAGCGGCAAGCCGGTCTCCATGCGGCAGATGGCGCGCTGCAGCTTGGTCGCCTTCGTGAGCTGGAACCCATTTGGCGCGGTGAGCAAACTTTCTAAATTCACTCACACTCCAGCGGCTCGAAGTAGTCCCAGTGCGAGCAGGCCGCGAGCGGAGTCGTGTCGCCGGTACGCGTCTCCCAACGTGGCTCGATGTTGCCTCCACCCTCAGGCACAAGCCGGACCAGCATCGGGTATTCGCGCCCCGGCACTGTGCCCATGAGCCAGACGCCAGGCTTGGGCAGCTCGGTTGCTGTTCGGGTCCAGCCGCGCCGCATCAGGCAGCCTTCCACTTCCGTCCGGTAATCACATGCGAGATGCACGATGACGTGACGCCGAAAGCAACGGCTAGGTCTTTCTGCTTTACCGGCAGCGTTTCGTAGGCCAAGCGAATCATTTCGGCATCAGCGAATGTGAGCTTGGCCTTGGGATTCTTCTCGCCTCGGCAAGAGGCGGCGCGCCCTTTCTTTCGCATGTCCGCTGAGTTGTCGCGATCCGTCCCAAGAAACAGGTGGTCTGGGCGAACGCACTTCGGATTGTCGCAATGATGGCAAACCAAGAGCCCGTTCGGTATTGGGCCAAAGCTCTCTTCCCAAGAAATTCGGTGTGCCATTCCACGGCGGCTACCAACGCGCAGCAGGCCGTATCCGTCGTCGTTGGTCATTCCTGTCCAAACCCAACACCCGTCGCTCTTTGCCACCTTCAACCAGAGGCGTTCGGCTGGCGTTCCCCATTGCGCCATCAGTGCACCGCTTTATTCTGATAGGCGGCCTTTTGCGCAATGACCGCATCACATGTCCAAGCGATCATGGTTCTGACAAACCCTTCGCGCCCGGTCGCCATGATGTCCACGCGCTGACGAGCAGGCAGGGTAAGCGTGACCTCGTAGTCCTCGCCGCCCGGGCTGAACACGCCGCCGTCCTTCGCCGCCTGATAGCGCACCGCGTCGACTCCGGTGAACACGCAGCCGAGCCCGTGAGGTTCCGGCACGGCGACCAGCAGCATCACGCCTTGCGGCTTGAGGCGCTTGTTGCACTCGTTCATGACCTCGCCGTACAGGCGCTGCCAACGGCCGAGCTCGGAGCGGTTCTGCTCGGTGCCTTCGGTTAGCTCGCGGTTTGCCTTGACGATGTCCTCCTCGGACTCAATAGCCTCGAGCAGCTCTTCGCCGGGGATGCGGACGACGCCGGCGGGGGCTACGTTGCCCGCCGCGACTGGTTGCGTGTATTGCATCTGGCCGTCCACCATTCGCCAGACGGATGGCTTTAGTGGTTCTTGGTCGCAGCTTTGGAATGGGGATTCGCTGCCAGCCTCAGGCTCAGCAGGAACCACGGTGCTCGCTGAGTAGTCATTCAGCTCGTCGACCTCGCGAATGGCACCGCTCACGCCGCCGCATCCTTCCGTGGGCGCCCCGGACCGCGCTTGGCCTCGACCGGCGCGCCGTCAGCGTCCTCCTCGGCCATGTCCGCGCTCTCGACCTTCGCCGCCGGCACGCACTTGGTCTGGCCGTTCCAGCGAATCACGACCCACTGCTCAACAGCCTCGATGCTGTCCACGGCGGGCGACGTTTGGTTTTCGAGCGTACTGACGGACCCAACGTCGTGCGCGAACGCGGAGTGAACCTGGCGCACGCCAGCACCGTTGTCGTCCGACATGAACTTGATCGAAAGCGGGTGGGTGAAGGTCACTTTCACAAATCGCATCAGAGCACCCTCTCGCAAAACGCCTTGATGGTCGCCGCCAGCTTCGAACTCTTCTGGTCGGCCTCGGTGAACACGCGCTTGGCAGTCTTGCCGCCGTTCGTCAGCGTCACCAGTGCCGCGGGCTGGCTCGAGCCGTCGGGCTGCTCGTCGACCGTCGTCGGTTCCACGTGAAACTCGGCGCCCTTTGGCAGCGCGCTCCCGAAACTCGCCTTCAGCTTTTCCGCGTCGAACATTCATCAGCCCTTTCCAGCAATTCCATCGGCACGTTTCGCAGCACCCGGCCGCGTTCGTCCTGAACAGTGCACTCGTCGCCCGAGCGCTCGAGAAGCTTGTGAGGCAAGCCGGTCTCGCCGTGAGCCCTGAAGCGGACCTGGTCGCCTTGGTTCATCCCGCCGCCTTCTTCGGAGCCGCATCGAACATCCGCAGCGCCGCCAACTTGCCCGGCTTGGCCCCGTGCTTCTCCGCGTCGTGCAGCCACTGCTTGCCCACGTCGAGAATCTTCAGGCGAATCGCGTTCGAGCAGGCCGAGTACTCGATGCCGTGCCCGTTCACCGTGACGCGCTCCCGTTCGTCCTTGTCCAGCAAGTCCAGGCGGTCCACGAAGGCGTCCAGGCGCTCCTCGAGTGGCAACTTCGCGATTTCACGAAGCGTTTTGAACACCGGACCGTCGCCAGCTCGGTGCTTCTCACTGATTTTCTCTGCTGCGCCCATGGTTTAGGTCCGAAAGCCGCGCGCGATGTCAAGAACAAGATGCGAGGGCGAGTCAAAACTGTCCAGGAAATAATTCACCGGGGTTTTTCGCCCCCATAGTTTCGGACGTTGAGCGAGCACCGGACTACGTCTCCCCTTCTAGGGGGAGACTCGTCCCGTCCTATGCTACGCACTGCGTCAAGGTCCGATGCTTTACAGCCGTTTTGATGCCTATTCATTTTCGTCCGATGCTCGTCCGATGCTCGTCTGGTACCAAGTGTCGTCCGATGCTCCAGTCCGATGCTCCTGAGGCTTAGCGATGAAGGCACTTCTCTCCCTTCCTCCCACATTCACCTTCACGCTTGTGATAGCCCGAGCGTCAAACAGGTTCGTGATCACCACCTCGATGTCAGAGTTTGAACGGTTGAGCTGTTTGCCAAGCCAGGTCTTGGTTCGAGCCTCGGAGCGCATCAGGTCGAGTGCCCTGTCTTCGAGGGGCCGCTCGTCGCGCTTGGTCACTCCGGCGATGCACGGCTGCCCGTCGGGCCCCTTGACGATGCTGTAGGTGAACGGCTTCGGGTAGTCGTCCGGGTCCTCGCGTAGTTTCTCGAACTTGACCGTGGTGCTGACCGTCTGCCCGTCGACCTTCTCACCGCGAACGATGAGCACGGTGTCCGATTGCCCGACGCGCTGGACTGAGCCAGACACCTCACCCAAGCCTGCGTCCTTGCCGTCCCTGCCGTTTTTGCGGGTGTGAGCAATGGCCCACACGGTCGGGCGGTCCAGGCCGTCAGGAGCGCGCTCAATGGCCTTGGCGAGCTGGTTGAAGATGGCAACCTGCTGGGTCTCGTCATTGGCCTCAGCCGGTGCGACACGTGCCAGGGTGTCGATGCCAATGTCTGACACCAGACCGGCGCCGATCATCAGCTCGACGTCGAGCCACTCACGTGAGCCGACAAGCACGGCCTTCCTGGCCACCACGATGATGCGGCGCAGACCTGCGTCATCAACGCCCATTATGGTCAGGCTTTTCTGCAGCTTGCGGCTGGTGCTGGACTCCGAGTGCTCGCCCTCGATGAGCACGATGAACTGCGCTGGGTTGGCGGGTTTGAGCTCGCGCTCGAGAAGCTTGATGGGGTCGCCTAAGCTCAAGCGCACGGCCAGAATCAAGAACAGCAACGTGGTCTTACCTTCAGACGGTGGACCAGCGATGAGGATTACGGTTCCGGCGACAGCGATATCCTTCCACAGGTACTCGACCGGAGTGGCCGCGAGCTTGAGGATTCGCTCTCGACCGAACAGCGCGATTGCTGGCAGGTGGACCAGGCCGCGAAACGGGTCCTCCTTGGTTGGGCCGGCGCGCATCGGAACGACGTTGGACGGCGCCTCGTCCTCGTCGAATAGGCCAGGCGGCGGCCCCTCCTCGTAACCTGGCATCACCGTAGGCCCTTAAGGCCTAGGTCTTCTCGCTGGTCTTCCGCGGCATCCACGACAGCATTGACCGCCGAGCGCACAAGCATGGTAACAGTCCAGCCGCGGCGCTTTGCCTCAGCCTTCCAACGGAGCCATTCTGCCTCTGAGGCGGCCTTGATGTTGACCTGTTTCTTCACGGGTTTACGAGGCTATACTAGTAAACCCGTTCAGGTCAAGGCCGTCACGCCCCACCCCGCCACCCTGCGGCAAGATTCCCCCGACAGTCACCTACACGTCAGCCACGAATCTTCCGGCCGCATCGCGCCGCCGATGCGCGTAGCCCTTCAGCCCGATGTCGCGCCTCCGCTGCTTGGCTCGCGCGTTGGCAGCGTTGCCCCTGCAGTCCTGGCAAACGCGCCGCCGCCTCTTGGTGCCACTGCTGGTGACGTAGCGCGGAAAGCCTGTGCGTGGCCTCCAGAAGCCGCAGGCGCGGCACTGGCGCTGCCACTCGTGAGCTACAACGCGGTCGGGGTAAGGCGCGTGTCCTGGCATCAGTCGAGGAATCCGGCGCGCCAGTAGGCCAGCCCGACGCAGCAAAGCGCGATGATAAAGAGCCAGCCGAGCTTTTGGGTCGGGCTCATCGTAGCGCCACCCAGCCTGGTCTGTCGCACGGATAGACTGGCTTCTGGCAGAACAACCAAAGAGGCTTTACGAATGCGTAAGCGCGCGGTTCGCCTGGCGACCAACCGACGCCGTGCGCAATGCAAAGAGTCGAGTATTCCAGGTCCGTCAACTCCAGCGACGGCGTGTCGTACATCTCTTCGAGAGTCCTCACCTGAGAATCCCCCGTAGAATCGCCCTCGACCGCCTGAACGCCGCATTCGCCCCTTCGCGCACCTGGGCGTTGAGCGGCGGCGGCGAACTCGGCCGGCTCGGGTTGGCCTCCGCGTCGAGCTCAGCCACGGCGTAGTCGATGGCGCGCTGTGTCGCCTCGGTGACGTTGGCGTCGTGCGCGCGGGCGGCGATGTCGGCCAGGTCGGCGAGGAGGGTTTGCTTGGAGTGGCGGTTCATTTCAGAACGTCCTCGGCTAGATATTTGACGTATGCCATGTCCCACGTAGAGCCGACAGCATGGTCGCGGATGTATTCCAACCGCGCGCGCATAGCCTTGACCTCGGCTAGCGCCGCGATGGTCCCCATACCTGGCTTACCAAGCGCGCGCTCCACGTCCTGACGGAATTTATCTGATACGCCCCAGTCATCCTCGCCTGAATGCAGCATTACGGTTTCCTTTTCGCTTTCTGTGCAGCGGCGAACTCGGCCGCCATTTTCTCAGTCCCGCGTATGATGCCCCTGTTGAACGCCGCGAACGCCTGCTGCTGGTGCCCGGCGGAGTTGGTCCGGCCTGGCTGCGGGTTGAGCTGCTCGCGAATGAGCCGGCTCTCCGCGTCGGTCAGGATGAGCAGCGTGCGGGCGTGGTCGGTCATAGGCCGCGCTCCTTTCGTACGGCCTCGTAGTCTTCCCAGTTCATCGCTCCGAGCACGTTGCCCGACTCTCCGTAGAAGACAGCAAGCCCGTCTTCGTTCTCGACTCGGTGGCACGTCGGCACCTTCATCGACTTGGCTACCTTGGTTGCGGAGTAGAGCGCCTTTTGCAGCGCTGCCATTTCTTCGGCGGTCATCACAGCCCTCCCGTCGCTCGGTGGAGCCTGCGCGACCTTCCGGAAGTTGGCGGCCCGTGCGGCTTGCTCGTGACCCGATGCCGTTCGCGCTGCGCCTTGCTCCGGTTGTTCCGGGCCTCGTGGGCGGCGCAGGGGTCGTAGTCGCCGCATTGCTCGCAGGGGACGAGCTCGCGACAGAAGCCGTGAGGGCAGCGGATGGAGCGGTTCACGCTGCCCTCTTGCGCCTGAGCGCGTTGTCACACTCTCGACAGTAGGAGCAGTGCCCGCGCGATACGCCTCGATTGATGTGGAAGTCGGCGATCGGCTTGTCCACCTTGCACTCGCGGCAGTTGAAGATGCCAACCCGCAGAGGCTTGGCTCTTGGACGGCACTTCCTTGGCGCTCGCGGCACTTCCGGCTTCCAGGTTGCTCTGCGCTGGTCCGACCGGCATGCCCTGCAGAAACCGAGGTATCCGCCACGTCCATTCTTCGCTTTGACGAACTTCTCCAGCGGCCACCAGCCCTGATGCTTCTTGCAGAAACGCTCGCGTCGCCCGTCTACCGTGCGGTCTCGCAACGGGGTCTGGTCATACTTCTTCAAAGAACTTCTCCTGTTGCAACTGGTGAACCTTGCGGCAAATCCACGACACGCGCCGAGCCGCATCGCGCTGCCCGTTGGCGTGAATCACGTTGATGCCCCAGCGGACCTGCACGGTCATGAGCGTCCCGAGCACCGAGGCTGGGTGAACGCGGGACTCGTAGATGCCGTCCGCGATGTCCTGCTCATCAGCCTCGACGATGAGGAACCGGCAGCGGTAGTTCTTCAGCCGGCGCATCTGGTCCATGAAGCGCTCGCGGTCCGCCGTGGTGCAGTTGATGAGGTCTTGCAGGCTCTTGCGTTCGATGGCTAGCAGGTGGGTCCCGCCGCCGACCGAATAGTCCCCAGTCTCCAGGTGCGCCACTTCGACGGTCACCTCAGAGGCTTTGAAGTAGGGCGTCAGGGGCAATTTCTCCTGGTTGTCGACAATGACCACGGGTAGCACCTTCGCGACGCGCCCAGCAGCGGCCCCACGCCTCGGACTCGACACGGCCGAAGCCGCCGCCCTTTCTGGCTCGCCCGGTTGCAGGACGACTCCGTTGGGGACGCTGCTCGATGCGTTGCGCCGGCCCTTGCTGACCGCGCCAAGGATTTGCTCGGCGTCGGATTCGTCAACGGGGGGCATGGAGAAACAGCTTTCCGCGTTTGACGATTGGGTCGCCCCAGCCGGCCAGCTTGTAGCAGCAACCGGGGTTGGTTGACCGAATGTTCTTGATGCCTATCTCTGTCCGAAGCCGCTCTTCAGGCAGCGCGCCATAACGCTCGAGCCAGTGTGTGTAGGTTGCCCAAGTAGCGGCGCGGATCAGCCCGCTTGAGAGCCCAGCGCCAAGGTTGCGAAACAGCATGTTGCGCCACACGTAGCGCGGAGCAGCGTCGGGTGTGCCAGTCCGCCCGCGAGACGCACCGGTTCCGGCTCGAGCTGGAGTGCGTTGGCGAACCACGGCCCAGACAGCGCGTCCGCATTCTGTTACCAGTACAACCTCTTGACCGATACCCGTGAACGTCTTGGAGCCAGGTGTCCGGCGCGAGTAGTGAGGGCCGTGAGCGGCAAAGGCGCCGAGGCCATCAACAACAGCCAGGGCGCGCTGGTCGCTGCTCGACGACAGCAACCAAACGGGCTCATCGACGAGCATGCGCCCTCCCCAAAGCAACGCACTGCCAGCACGTGCCCTCGTCGTGCTCGCCGTCCTCGCGCAGATGCTGACCGCGAAGTTGCAGCAGCTCCCACGTCCCGGCCGAGCGGACCCGGCGCAGCCAGCTCAGCTCGAGATTGCGCTTGGTTTGCTGCATCGGGTGGTCGGGGTGGTCGGGGGTGATGGTGTAGATTCGGGCGTTCACGCGACACCTAATGCTTTCAGGACTCGAATCAGCTGCTGTGCCGCTCTGTCTTTACTACCGCTGATTGCGCTGACGTTCTTCTTGGTCTCCAGTTGCGCGTTGGCTCGCGTAAAGGTCGGACGCGGCGAATCGAAGAAGACGCGCCGGTCGGGGTGCGCCGCTGCCCATACCTCGAGCTGTTCTGTCGCCTTCATCGTTTCCATACCCTGATGCGAAAGTCGTGTGGCTCTGCCCAGTTTTCAGACAGCGCTTTCTGTATCTCGCGCACCTTGGTAAGCTTGAAATCCGTGTGACATAGCCACCATTTCGAGCCCTTGACCCGGTCGCGCGCCTCTAGCGTGTACAGCTTCATTTGGTCACCTTGAAATGCTCCTTCAGCGCCGCATAGCAATCCGCGTGCGTTGCCTGCCCATGCCGCAGCAAAATCGCCTGGCGCGTCATGCACTCGACGAGCCGCCGCGCCTGCCAAAGCTCCCGGATGCGCTCCAGCTGCAGCGACCAGCCCATCCGGAGTGCCCATTTGGCTTCGATGCAGATGGCCGCAATGTCCGCGCTCTTGGCCACCGGCGGGCTGAACGGCGGCGAAGACTCGCGAATCCAAGCGTTGACGTGCGCCGGGTTGGCCCCGACGGTGAGCACGGCCGCGTAGATGCTCTGGTGCTGCGTTGGGAAAAAGTGGTGCGGTTCGAGCCAGGGCGGCATGGGTTCGCCGAGCATGGCGGCGCCGAGCGCGTTGGTCTCTAGCTCCGGGTCCCAGAGCGCAGAGAGGGACAGGCCGAGGGGTTGCTCATCGAGTGGCTTGCGGGCGGGGGTCATGACAGTGCCTCAAGAACAGCGTCTATCTGCGCCTTTGCGGTGAGCGCCATACCGTCTTCGCAGTACTGTGAAGCTTTCTCCAGCTTGCCCGTGACCGAGCGGAGCAGGGCGGCTTGGGCTGCGATTTGGCGGTCGCGGCAGTCCACGCGGTTGGTGAGTCTTAGACGCTCAGATATGTGAAAATCCTCCCCGCCGTCCCAGTCCCCACAGTTTACAGACTCCATCCCAAGCTGCAGCCCGCACCTTGCGCACGTACTCATTGGATGTCCTTCGGGTAAATGTTGCGCATTATGTCGTCAAACCGGACCACCATCACAGGTGGCAGCAGGCCGAGTTTGCGCAGTTCCTCGCGCCGCTTCAGCCAGCGCATGCTCCGGCGATGACGAACCTGCCAGCGTTGGTGATGGCGCTTGCGTGACTTGCTCATTGCTCCGCCCTCCGAAGCCTCTCCGCCGCTCGCCGGATTGCCTGCTCCCGCGTCCGCTTGGCGCGCCGCGGGTCCTTGCCGCCGTTCGCCTCGCACATCGCCAAGTAGGCAGCGCGCTTACGGGCCGCGTCAGCCTCTCGAATGCGCTCGCGGTTCGCATCGCGCCACTTCGCCGTGTTGAACACCATGTCCTCTCGGCGGCCGATGCGAACCAGCCGCGGAAAGATGACCGAGTCATCGGCCCGCACCGGCAGCGCCTCCTGATGCACGCCGACTTCGGTTAGCTCGTTCAGGGCGTAGGCGGGGAGGTGGGTCACTTGGAAAGCTCCTCGGTCTCACGCTCGCGAGCCTCCGCCACTGACAGCGCTCCGTTCAGGTGCGCAGCCAAATCCTCGCCGGCCTTGCGCCCGTCCCCCTCTCGGTAACAGACGGTGGTGCGATCGCCCCAATGGTCACGGCGAACTCCAATGAGCCACGTTTCGCTCAGGCGGCGCCATGGCGGCAGCATCTCCTGGCGCTCCACGGTTAGGAGCACGCCCTCCTTTCCAGCCTTGCTCGCAGTTAGCAGCCTGATGCGAGGTCTAGTCCACGCGACGTAAACCCCACGCAGAAACCACGCCGCCACTGGAATCAACAGCCAGTTCCAACCGAACGCGAACGCCCAGGCGGTCACTTGCTCTTCTCCTGCGCCAACAGCCCAGCCGCCACGACCTGCGCCGTAACCGCCTGTAGCTTCCGACCCTGTTCGTCAGCCAAACGCCGCAGCGTGGCAACTAGCGCCTCGGGCAGCTTCACCGACAACGGAACCAACACGACATCTTTCTTTCGTCCCATGCCGTACCCTCCCATATCCAGAATCGACATGCAACGACTTTTTAAATCTTGACGATTGGTCCGCCCGGCGCTACTACTACCTGGTCAGCCAGCAGGGAGAACCAACATGAGCAAGCAAAGCTTTTGGGACGCGATGGCCACTTACCAGCACGCCGACGGCTCCGTTCGATTGGAGACGTGCCGGTTCATCTGGGACCCCAAGCGGGACGAGTCGGTGTGCGTGGGCCTCGTTTTCGGTCCGGTGCGCCTATGAGCCTCTACGACGTAGACGCAGACCTCGACGCCCAGTACCGCCGCCTGATGCCGAACGCGGACGGCACACACGAGCCCACCGCCATGGAGCAGCTGAACGACTGGATTCTTCGCGACCCGTCGTTCCGCGT
>Ga0247796_1000129_pt1 | contig 11047 bp, 15 predicted proteins | sample UWRJS166409R6_FD_179941 | JGI IMG/M metagenome (GOLD analysis project Ga0247796, IMG submission 179941) | Soil microbial communities from Arlington Agricultural Research Station in Wisconsin, United States - UWRJ-S166-409R-6 | ecosystem: Environmental > Terrestrial > Soil > Agricultural land...
CCAGAAAGCGTAGAGTTAAACATAGACGGAGATTTAGTATATCTGTATCTTATAGATTTTGGATTAGCAAAGAAAGGGCAAGAATATAATAAGGATATCGATCTAGATTATCTGGATCTTATTATGAAGTCTTTGTAAATTAAATTCGGCTAGCAGAATTGAACTGTAATACGCTTGCGTATTACCTTAATTTAAAAATGAAATTGAGAGACATAGCGCGTAATTAAATTCGACCTAGGTCGAATTTAACGGTATACCTCAATTTAAGTTGATGACCACCACTCAGTGCATCAAAGTTGCGTCTCTCAGAAAAGAATCTGGCGATCCTTTGATAAATTTAAAGGTGTGGCTAGATGACCCTCAAAATGTCTATGTTGGAAGACCAGGACGAATATTTATCGACAAAGAGATCTTTTTCTATTCTGGATCAAAATTTGCTAATCCGTATTCTCTAAAAGAGTATAATTTGGAACGGTCTCTAGAATTATACGAAGACCATCTGGTAACAAGTGGATTGATAGATCAAATAGAAGAGTTGAGGGGTAAGAATTTGGGTTGCTGGTGCGACCAGAGAGGAAAGTGTCACGCCAAGATTCTCCTAAAATATTTAAATTAAGGTATTACTCAACGCGTAATACCGTTTAATTTCTGCCTCGAAGAGGCAGAAATTAAATTAAGGTATTTTTTCGCTTCTCTGAGAAGAAGCGAAATGAAGTGGAATTAGATCCTTTGAAGCGATTAATAGTATCGCTCGAGAGGTCTCGAAGCTCCGTAAGCGACACTTAGCAAGTGGTGAGACTCTCCACAAGTTCTGTGGAACGCAGCAGGTTGGCAATACACTCGCATCGGGTGGGGAGCTGGGAAGTGGCAACCAGAGTCGGCCATTTCGGCAGGGGCGCATCCTCGAACAGGAGCACGGCGCATACCGAACTCTTCGCGGCGGGCTTGCTGACCTCCAGCATGAGCAGCGACATTCGACATTGTGTGATAACCGTTAGCAGACATGTTATTATTCACCAATAGAAAAATGCACGAAAAAATAAATTAGAGAAATAAACACTTTGCATGAATTTCTAGTAAAATAGACTATCACTTGCAAGTTTCGTATATTTCTAAAAATGAAAAAACGTTGCAAAATCTATCCAAAAATATGTTCATAGATGTCTCTGGAGCTTCTTCCCTTGGAAATTATTCAAGGGTTTGATCTATCTCTATCTGATGTGGTCTCCATTCAAAGAGTCTCAAAAATTATGTACATATTCATACAAGAGAGATGTCCACGTATCTTCTCTCCGACCAGTTTTAGAAAGGGAATGGAACGATGGATAAATGTGCTAATGAATATCAGATTAGAACAGGATACACACATTGAAGATTTATCTGTTTTTGCTAATGTTCACACTTAATCTTTCCGGCACCGAGTTTAAAGATTACTCTATGCTTGGCAAAGTTCACATCCTTAACCTTGGATGGACTTTTATAATGTGAATAAAATTTGATCGAAAGTTTCCCGTGTAAAGTGTAGTGATGAGTTTCGGCATAATTCGTGACGGCATCTTTGATAGCGTAAATACTTCAAACTTACTCTCCCGTCCCAAAGACGCTGAAAATATCAAAGGTGTCGAGAATAGAGCAATATCTGCGGGTACGTATGATATCTCTTTTCAAGTGTCACCATGACCTAATTCATCTATTTTCGTATCTGATGTTAGATATGTATGTTTGTCTGGTACGCAAATTGTAGAGGTTACAGGACATATTATCATGGATAGTACCTCATCCCCAGAAACCATATCATTTACTACTCCATTTCCCACTGGTTCTCAGACCATAGGTGGCATAAGCGCATGTCGTACATCTCTTACCACACCAGTCTCTAGTGTATGCACTTGTCTCGAAGGATTGGTAAGTTTATATGTAGCTTTATCGAACCCTACAACTCGTGTAGATTTTGTGGTTCATTTGATAGCTCCTATATTGGGTGGCATTCCTCTCATATAAAAATCTATACAACATTTAAATTTCTATCTTTCGAGGTAGAAATTTTAACGGTACTGTGCGTAGAGCAAATACCTTAATTTAAAAAATCGAAAAGTCAAATTCACTCTATAAAGTAAAGTGTTCTCTTATAGAGTGAACATGGCCTCTGATTCTTCCTTTAAAGAGTTCATCTCTGGGCTTCTACGTCGAGGCCGAGTCAATGACACGCACATTGAGATGTTTCTCACACCTGAAAACCTCGCCAAGGCTCGCGAGGCATTCACCCATTCTTCATTTGATGCAGATAAGAACTATGAAATGCCTGAATTCTTTGGGGATTCAATCATCAATGGATTCGTACCATGGTACATTCGTCTTCGTTTTCCCAAGATTAAAAACATCAAGTGGCTCACACGAATCAAACACAATCTCATCAGCAAAAAGGTACTCGCCCAGTTGGCTCGCGCCCAAGGGTTGGAAAAATATATTAGATTCGGAGACACGCTTATCACAAAGAAAGGAAAGCCTTTCCTTCTCAAAGACGTGGTTGAAATCTTGAGGACGAAAACTATCTCTGAGATCACTGGACACATGGCAGCCTTTACGTATCTGTCTCTCTTGGAAGATTCAATGGAAGGTTTCTTTGGATGGTTGGTAATGACGGTGATTGATAGTGGAAAATCACATGGCGTAGCTATACAGATCTGTCATAATATTCTTCGTTCCTTTTTCGATGCAGAGAATATCAGTATTGAATACGATCAAGTGTTTGATGCAGTGTCGCGTCTCAAAGAATTGTATGAGATGAAGAGCAGAGGATATAGATGGCCCAATGATAAGGCTTATCAAATCACCTCAATAGAAGACGACAAGTTTAGGGTAGATGTATTTGGATGGCCAAAAGGAGACAAAAAGGTGACAGATGAAAATCGCGTCAAACTCGCAACAGAGGTGGGACATGACAAGGACGACGTGAAACAAAAAGCGGCAGGAAAAGCACTACAAGTCTTGGCTCGAACTTATCACATCTCAGAGACGCCTCCCGATCCATATCAACGTTAAGTACAAACTTATCTAAATTTAAACCTTGACAAGGTCTAAATTAACAATATTACTCTACAGCGTAATATCTTATCAATTTCTACCTTGAGGTAGAAATTGAGTCAAAAAATGAAATTGTTAAACGAACGAGCATCATTTTGCTGATGGATATCAACATTCCCGATCCTAAAAAATTATCTGAGGAACGTAATCACCCAAAAGAGACTGATATTCTCTTTCGTAATAAGTTGCTACAGCAATGCTTGGCCATTGTAGTGGATAAGATACGAATTGTGAATTCGCTTGGTATTACATATATTAATCTAAAATATGAGGAGATAGTACCGAAGATATATTCGATACACATGGCAAACCTACTTTTGCCACCTATAATCAGTTTGCACGATATTGCGGATTATACTGCCCAAAAACTCTACGATAAATCGTTAGAGTATTCTGTGTCTGTTTGTCCGTCTAAAATTACTATTGAATGGAATTTGGATGATTAGGCTACTTAAAAAAATGAGATTTGTAACTTGTTACAAATATAATCATTGTCTCATGGACGTCAATACGATCGTCAATATTCCTGATCCAAAAGAACTAGCGGAATCGCGTAATCGTTGTAACGGTACCGCTAATCTCTTTCGTAATGCCGTACTACACCACTCTCTAATCGTCGTTGTGGATAAGATTCAAATCAGAAATATGTACGGAATCACATCTATTTCTCTTAATCAGGATGAAATAGTACCTAAACTACAAGATGTAAGCAAGGCCTTGGCTCTCATACCTCTACCGCCGGATGTAGCTTTGGAATCTATAGTTAAATTTCATGACATTTTGAATCATATCACTATCAAACTCCGCGAGAAATCAGAAGATTACATTGTATCTAGGTGGGGTGGCGTAGTGACCATCAAATGGGATGCGAAAAAGTAAGTAGAAAGATTTAAATTAAGGTATTACGCGTAGCGTAAAAATTTCTAACTCGACGAGTTAGAAATTTTAACGTTCCAAGAACAATGCCTTATTTATAGTTTGCCGACTATAAATAAAGATCAATGGATGACGCAAAACATCCATTTTGTGCACGTCTGCGAGATTCGTTTTCACCCAGCGCCAGCACAAAGGGATGTATAACATGCGGCGTGGAAGCATTTGAAGTTTGTCCGGTCTGTCGTTTTGTAGTATGTAGAAAATGCTATCCCACGTATCATTTAAATTTAGCTAACATTACTCTGGCCAAACTGTAAAGAGTACAAATAATCGTGAACCTTTTCAATGGAGTGTCTGGGAAGATTATGTCCAACTGATCTTTCGCTAATAAATGTTCCGAAATTTGTCATCAGGGCTGGAATTATCCCTTGGATGGCACCAACCAAAAACTCTCCAGGAATGCTTCTATTAGGAATAAAAGATGGAAAATATACCGATTTTGGAGGAGGATGCAAAGGATCAAAGATGGAGCTGCCATTTGACTGTGCCGTCAGAGAATTGAGGGAAGAGATTGGCAAAACTTTTCAAATCGACCTAAATCGTATCACTCATATATTCATATCGGGGAAGAACAAACCTCATCAAGTGATTTTGTTTGTCCAAGTGGATCAACTTTGGATTCCAAGAATACCAAAAGGAGAACTAGAGAGTGTAGAGATCGTTTCGTTCCCAAGATTTTCGAAGATGAATAAATATAGATTACAAGACAGTCTAAAGTCTATATTCGAAGATGTTAGGAGCGTTTTGATAGGAAGTTAAAATTCGACTAAAATTTCTACCTCGAGGTAGAAATTGAACTACTAATATTTGCGTCCCTCGACATTAAAGAAAAAGGTCTGAAACAAACGTCCATTGGAAATGTCATCGCCAAAATAAAAATCGCTCTTATGACTTAGTCCTCCTTGAAAGATGATCGCTCTGTTAAATTTGTTACCTACTCGATCGACAACCTCCCATAAACTTTCATCATTACCATCGTTGTTTAGTCTAACATCTTCTGCAGATTTTTCTACTACTCTCTCCAACTTTGTCTCGCGATGACGATAGAGAACGGTACCGCCATTTACTGGAGGGTCTGGTGTTAGATATACCACGACACTAAAGTTTGTTGGATCCCGATGTATCCACGATTTGTTATCCTTGGTAGTGTATTGGAAACTTCCATTGTATTGTGTAGGCCAATAAGTTATGGCACGACCGATAATAGTTTCAAATCTTTTGCGATCTGCATCGGTCGCTGTAGACTCTGTCCTAGCTCCTGGATAATTTCCTTTGACAGAATACGTCATTTTGAGTGCATTCTCTCTTATTTCCATTGGATTATCATAAAAGTTATCTATGACCACAAACGACGGGAGAGGAGATGATGCGTTGACATTATCGACCAATGTATTTTGAGCAACCAATGGTATATATTTTTCTCTAAAGTATGACATGTTCTTTTCCACTTGAGCTGCTTCAGTAGGAGGATATGTTTTTCTCGCAAGAAGAGATGCGCAAACTTCGTACGCTTTCTTATATTCTCCTGTATAATATAAGCTAACCGAGCCATTCATATCGAAAAGGTAATCATATATTTGATGTTTGATAAATAGACCTGCAGGTGGAACTCTAGAAGAAGGTGCCGCGAAGAAAATCGCGGCTGCTTTTCTATGATTACCTCTTGAATAGTAGTATATGAACATATCATAGTATGCTTCTAAACGTTCGGGAACCATATCTTGAGCAAGCGCCCAATACATTAATTTATATTGTGGCTCTACTAGTTCAGCAATCTTTAGCATAGATATGTATTTCTCTTGATAGTATCCTCCCATTTCCAATCTACGCTTGTACAACTCTACAGCTTTATTAGGATCTATGGATGTATAAGCTTCGGCCAAATAAAATATCATTCTGTCCATGGACGGATCGTCTGGATTTCTCTCCATCCATCTTTCTGACATTTCTATTCTCTTCTTCGTAATATCAGGATCATTGGAAGAATTTCCTTCATGACGTGAAAAATTCCAGAGACTTAGATCGAGATCGTGATCTACGTGAGATACTGTACCTGCAAAATATTCTTGATATGGAAGTTTCCATTCATAGAGCTGATTATTCCTCGCAAATTGCCACCTAACATAAGTCAAAAGTCCATATATAGTTTTGATCCTATACACATTCTCTGTTCGTTTTTCTAGATATCCATATAACTTGTCGGCGTCTTCCTTAGTAGGGTATGAAGTATCTACCTTGGGATTAGTGATGAAGACTTCATCTGCATCCAACCAACAGATATATTTAGCATCCCCAACTACAGGGTGCGCTCTAAATACTTTTAGCAGTTCACTTTTATTCTCTCCATATGATCGCCACTCTCTGGTAATTACTTCTCCAGGTATTCCAGCTCCAGCCATAAATACTTCAATCTTGGAGATTGTGTCATCCTTGGATCCAGTATCACATATCAGATAACTAGTAGCGATATCCTTCACACTGGTGAGACATCTTTCTATCACTCTTGATTCGTCTCTGACAATGGCCAAAAAACAGAATCTATTTTCCGTAGGAAGAGGCGATGACATTAGAGATTTAACATTATTTTCTTAAATAAGATGAATGCGAATTTTGGATAGGTCCAAAATTCTTAAATTTAGAGTTTGATCTTTTTACATACCGGTAGATTGCCATTTCCATTACGATAAAGATACAGCAACACAGAATTATATGCTCTAACATCTACAACACCATTAGATTTGGCAAGCACACGTTTCAAAAATCCCTCTATACCAGATGCAGATTTAATGCTCATCTCCTTGATCAATTGATTGCTGGTCTTGATGCCTTCTCTCTTAAATGAAGAATCGTGTTCTGGTCCTATATATTTGATTTGTTCTAACGAGTTGACGGGTAAATTTTGTTTACGTTCTGTATGCGTACCAGCTCCAAATCCTTGTTTTAAACATTCGTATCTAGTACCTACTTTGTAATAATAAGTATCATTCTTTTGTTTGGAGGGGAGTTTATTGGATTCTCCACACCAAATTGTTGGGAGATAACAATCTTCCTTCTTAAATTTCGACATCCCTATTAGAGTACATGAAAATTTTGACTCGGCGATACTTTTCAACATTCGAAAAATTGAATTTTTGTTTTTGCAATAGTCACTTTTCCGACTCGTGTTTACACTAGTTACTACACTGTTCAATGACGCTCGAGAAACTTGTTCGTGAAAACGTCATGGAAAAAGTTGGACTGGGATTGGAGGATGTTGTGAAACTGAATATGCTCTCCTGGAGCATGCGCAGAGCCATAAAAGAGAGGCCTCCTCGCGTCTTCTCTGTGGTTACTTTTAGAAAAGGAATGAAGCCTTGGATTCACGTTCTAACGAATATCAGATTGGAAAGTATCGAAGATTTGACCCTTTTTTCTAGGGTCCATACACTTGATCTTTCGCGGACTAACGTGGAAGACGTGTCTCATCTTGGACAAGTGCACACTCTTAATCTTTACCGTACGCAAGTTATAGATGTTTCTATGCTCGGTAAAGTCCATACCCTTGATCTCTCCTATACAAAAGTAAAAGATGTGTCTGCTCTCGGTAATGTCCATTGGCTTAATCTGTCTTGTACTCCAGTGGAAGACGTCTCTGCCCTTGGTCGAGTTGACACCCTCGATCTCTCCTTTACTCTAGTGTCAGATGTCACTGCTCTTTATGAAGTTAGATGCCTCAATCTTCGAGCTACTAAAGTGCGAGACGTCTCTTCTCTCAGTCGAGCCCATACCCTCGATCTCACGTACACAGATGTAAGAGATGTTTCTTCTCTTGGTCACGTTCACACCCTCAACCTTGGAGCGACCAAAGTGAAAGATGTGTCATCCCTTGGCCGAGTTCACTCCCTTGATCTTTGTTATACTCCAGTGGAAGATGTCTCCGCCCTCGGTAAAGTCCATACCCTTAATCTTTGTGATACTGAAGTCAAAGATGTCTCTGCTCTTGGTAAAGTTCACACTCTCAATCTTCATGACACTAGGGTCGAAGATGTCTCTGCTCTTGGTGGTAACCACACCCTCATTCTCTCTAATACCAGAGTAAGGGATGTCTCCACTCTTGGTTACACAGATACACTAGATCTTAGTGCCACTAATGTAGAAGACGTCTCTGCTCTTGGCAAAGTTCGCACCCTAGATCTTTCTTGGACCAAAGTCAGAGATGTCTCTGCTCTTGGTAAAGTCCACGCCCTTGGTCTTCGTGGTACACATGTAGAAGATGTGAATGCTCTTGGCAATGTTCACACTCTTGATATTTCGTATACACAAGTACGTGACATCTCGGCCCTTGGCCGAGTTAAAAATCTCAACATTTACTGTACCATCGTACACGATTTTGATTTTGCTAGAATTCGAGAAGGTCTCATCTTACGTCGTTAATGTTTTACTATTTTCTGCCTTGGCAGAAAATAGAAAGTCAACTTCCGACCCATGGTCGGAGTCGCTTTTCGGAGAAAAGTCAACTTCCGACCCATGGTCGGAGTCGCTTTTCGGAGAAAAGTCAACTTCCGACCCATGGTCGGAGTCGCTTTTCGGAGAAAAGTCAACTTATGGTCAGTCGCTTTTAAAAATCAAGTCGAATCTAAAGCGGTCCTAATTATAGTCTTTTGTTTGTTTCTTTGAGGAGCACCCAATTTACGCCATCTTTCCTTCATTACAGTTCTTTTTTGATGTGCAGAGTGTACAGCAGCAATTGCTGCATCACCTCCAATGTTTTTAATTTTGCCGTAAACTATGGCACAAAATAGAGCTCCTCGACCATGGCCTCCTTTGCAATGAACATAGACCTTGTTTCCTTTCGTTTTGACTAGAGCAACTATGGTATCAATTATCTCTGGAAATGTTTCCCATCCAAAAGCAGGATATTGTTTAACACCGTCGTAGAAAGGATAGTTAATCACAGGAAGAACACTTACATATGGATCCCAAGTTATCTCTTCGTCGGGGCAAAGATTCACAATGTGAGTATATCCACTCCCCTCTATGATGGCTAATTCTTCGGTGGTAGGGTACTTGCCGAACACCAATCTTCCATTGAGTAGAGAAGACGAAAATTCTTCCATTGATCACGGGTAGTTTATACCTTAATTCTTCTGCATTTCTATCAATTTTTGATCCAATTTTCGTCGCCTTTGCGACGAAAATTTTTCAACTTCCGACCCGCATCGCTTTTAAAAGTCAAGGTGCTAATCAGGCCAACTTTTTCTACGATCATCAGAGATGAGGACTAGTCCATATGCTATAGATCCATTCTTTTGTGGTTTTTTGATATAGTACAATTTGCACGTACCATTGACTGCAAGTTTAAGAGCAGGATATGCAAAGTTACGAGGTACCTTTAATAATATCTTCTTGGTCAGACCCAGGGCAAATACAGTATTGATCACTTCACATATGGGTAACCCATCCAAATATAGCTCAACCTCTTTTTTCGAATAATATCTGGGTCCTCCCCAGGGAGGGTCAAAATAGTAAAAATCTGCTACCCTTTTCTCAGCTTCGATCCATCTTACACTGTTTGCTTTTATCACTTCAAAACGACTTGTGTCTGAAAAAGTTGTGATATTGTGTTCTAGACACATTATCGCCTCTTGATCGCAATCTACTGCTACGATTTTAGAGTTTTTGAATGTGTTGGCAAACAAGATGGAATCCCCTCCAATATGAGCGGTTGCATCTACGATGACATTGACCTCGCCGGGGAAACATATTTTTAATATGTTGTAGACCTGAGAAGCTTGATAAGGCATCAATGTAGAATATGATGAAGACGGAAGAGAAAGGTACTGTTTCATACATTGAGCGATTTTAGGCGTGGGGTCTCGATCCCGGTCTGGAGGCTCTTTTTCATCGGCAAGAAATCCTCCCTCCAATGTAGTAATTAGCTCTACATCTGGAGGTGTAGAACCTGTAGAGGTATCTGATGCCCCTTCGTCGTTATTTTTTGGGTATACGATCGGTATTCCTTCCATCTAATTAAAGGTCATGATCCTTTAATTTGTGGTTTTCATAGAGTGTAATTTCGTTTTTATTATTGCAATCAATCGCATACAAAGTGTTCTTCCTCTAGGTTGCACAGATGTTTTATCACTTTGTAATCCCATACACCCCCAGGCCCTGGTTCCCCATCTTTATCCTTGGCGGGAGGTTCTCCTATCAATGGTATACGCAAGTCTTCTGCATAGTCTACCAATCTTTTAAGACCCAACAGACCGTCGCCATTTCTCTCTTCATCTCTTTCCACGCCAAAGATATGACCCAATCCTAAATTTTCATGACGATCTTTGCACGCTCCATAGGACACTCTACTATCGTTGAGATGGAAAAGTTCTAAATGATCCATGCCAACCTTGAGATCAAAGTCATAGAAAAATGCTTCAACTACATTGGGATCTCCAAAATCGTATTGACCTGCGCCAAAGATATGTGCTGTATCTATGCATACCTTGATTTGATCTCTTAGTTCTGGCTTAACTAGTTTAATAATCTCTGCAATCTCGTCCAAAGTACTTCCAATTTTCGTTCCCTCGCCGGCAGCATTTTCCAATATCAATTTCCTGGATCTTTTGAACTCGTCCAAGGGAATCTGTAACTCTTTGGATAATTGTTTGGTAGATTGGGTCTGTCCTTCAAGTACAGTCTCTATAGTTCTAGCAATGGTAAAGATACCCCTCTTGGTATCTTTGCACGACCCTACGTGACAAACCACTCCACTACCAAAACCTGCAGCTAGATCCAATTCTGCTTGAAGACCTGTACAGGTAGAATCTAATTTTTGTTGAAAGCGAGGATCCTCTCTAAAGTCTTTGGATCCGGCCAAATTATACAACAGACAGCCGTGAACACAGGCATACTTTCCATTTCTTTCTAGAAGATGTTTGGTCTGTCTTATATCCGTTACATCTGCTTTTGGAGGTTTATAAGCTCTACCATTGCTGACATAGATTTGATAAGATCTAAGAGGGGATTCAATCATCCTCTCGAAACTTTTGAA
>Ga0247796_1000136_pt1 | contig 10823 bp, 10 predicted proteins | sample UWRJS166409R6_FD_179941 | JGI IMG/M metagenome (GOLD analysis project Ga0247796, IMG submission 179941) | Soil microbial communities from Arlington Agricultural Research Station in Wisconsin, United States - UWRJ-S166-409R-6 | ecosystem: Environmental > Terrestrial > Soil > Agricultural land...
ATAGTTTGATCTTTGTGAGAGAAAAGAAAATCGTCAAACGCGGTATCAAACGTGCCAAGATAATTATGCTCGGTGGGGTTTGTTTCTCCTTCAAATAATATCAGACCGCTAGTATTAGTAACCTTCAAATTTATGATTACAGGAGGCGCATTTGGTTTGCGACTTTCTTTCTCTGTATCTATGAAATCGGAACACTCTCGAAGAAAAGGAAGACTGAACTGATCTGTGTGATCTCCTTTAGGATCAGAATAGCAGTCGTCCTCATCATCAGAATAACAATTGTCCTCATCGTAATCGTCTTCGAGAGGGTAGAGAGTATAAGTTTTTTCCATTGTTTATATTCTGAACAGAACAACAAGTTTTCCGTCTAATTCTATATTTATATGTCAATTTTTGACCAAGAAGATGCATATGGTCACGTCAATATTCATCATCTGCACCGCTCTTCTTTGATAATTCTTCACCAGAATCATTGTCCATCCAAGAAGTATGATCTTTGACTTGAGAAAAAGATTCTTTGGGAGAGTGCCCAAAAATAGTCGTAGATTTACGAACGAAGGGTTCTTCTGATTTTTCTAATTTATCGTCTGATGGTTTGGCCAAAGCACTTACTTCGTTGATCTGCGCATTCAATATCTCTTGAAACGCTTCTATTCTGGATATAAACATTCTGTCTGACTCGTACGTTTTCTTTAGTCCTTGAATACCAGTGTCTAGTTCTCGTAATGTCGCGATAATCATAGAACCTAATGAGTAGTTTAAGGTTGCACTAGCGTCTTTGGTAAATAATTCTCTTGCTAGATTCAAAGCTTCTTCTGTAGTCTGATAGATAAACTCCAAAGAGGCCTTTCTAGATTCGATATTACACCAAGAAAATCCCTGACTTTCGGCCACTGTGGCTGCTGCCCATTTTGCAAAGCGATATAAATTATTGTACCATGTATCTGTAATCAAAGAAAGGCTAGAGACGTCTAATTTTTCATGTCTTTCAATCTTGGATAAAAAGCGCAGTTTGCTTAGAATATCTTGAACTCTTAGATCATAGTCTGACGACTCTGCATCTGCGGACATTACTATTACTAGAGAACACTTTCTTCTTAACGAAAAATTAGGTACTTGTGACTTTTGACCTTGGCCAAAAGTCTAACAAATCTTCTTACAAAAGATCGTTTTGAGGATAGTTCAAGAGAAGACCTTCAAAACCTGCTGGAGACGTAGTAAAATTGCTTCCATCCTGTTTGGAAAATATGGCAGTTGGCGTGGGTAGAGCATCCGTGAACAAAACATACCCCGGCACTATAATATTATTGTCCCTTACTGCAGCTGGAAGATTTACTGGACTGTCAGGCTTAAAACGAGTGGGAATATTTGAAACTGTAATGGTGGGACCTGCAACGCTTACAGCAGAATTGAACAAACTTATCTTCAGAGTGACTGCTCTACCTACTCTTACAAAATAAGCGACAACGTTACCAACTATAGCTCCAGATACAGGCAAAGTCATAGTAGCTTCTTCATAATAATTTAAGTTATCTGCAGTACCTCCAACGGTATCCAGCAAAATTCCACCATCTAGGGTGGATACACCCGCAACTTCTAGACTACCAGCAACATCAAGATTATTTACCTCTAAAGTGTCGTCAGTCCCCGATAAAATTTTATGCCACGAAGTACCATCGGCATAATAGGGAGAATTATCAGTTTGGTTATAGATTACTCTTCCCTTGAGAGGAGTGTCGCTTGTGGTTGATATTGGTATCTGAAGAGATTTAGACAACTGAAGTGTATCAAGTTCAGAATCGCGCGTGAGTTTGAACGACATTATTTATAGAAAAGATTAATTGTGTGGAAAATTTTTGGCCGGCCAAAAATTATATTCCATCTCACTAATATTCGTTGGCAGAGATTGATTCGAATTTCATTTCGGGGAAGCAAACACTAAGATCACTACAAGCTTGACAACCGCTGCACTTTACATCTCTTTCATCGTCATCGTCCGGACATGGATATTGTTGATTAACAAAAGCTACTTTTGCATATTGGCGAAAAACGATATCAGAGGTGGCCACTAGACGCCAAATATCATCGTAGTCGTCTCCTTCTGCATGAACTTTAACAATCTCCCACTTCATCAGATTGATTCCTCTTAATCCTCCATATCCAAGTGATGATGAAAGATTAGGATCATACCATTTTCCTCCAAGATCCAAGGCAACGTATCTATGCCAACTCCTGTTCTGAAATTTCAGAACGCCGTGTCCTTCAGAATCTTCTTCATAGACACCCTCGGTGAGATCTACTTTTGCAATATAAGGAAGAAGAGAACAGGCATAGATCTGCTCAGCAAGAGCTCGACGGCGTGCTTCCGTCTCCGCAAAGATAGTAATTGTGTAAAAAGTATCGTATCCCATTTCGTCTCCCTTTGAGTCGCCTCACGTGTGGCTATCTTTGTATTCATTTTTCAATTTTGCTTTGACCTATGTTTACAAAACTGATATTTTTGTTCTAATTTTCACCAAATATTGCGCTTTGCAAATACAGCAAATGAATACTCGCGAAAATTTTCCTGGGGAAATCTTGGAACATATTTTTCTGAATATGCGGGTGGAGAAGATGCTGAAAGAGTTTAGCCCTTTGAATCGAGCCATACACATTCATGATGCGCACTTTTGTACCAACATTCCGTATAAACTTCGCTCGATGAAATTTTTTCTGAACGAAGAGAATGTTCCATGGAGATTGGTGGACAGGACACGAAAGATGTCCTAAAATGCTCGATCCCGTAAAGTTCGAAATTTTAACGGTATTACTCTACACGTAATACCTTAATTTAAATTGGCCGTGGCCAATTTACGACGAAAAACCTTTATTTTCTGGTACTCACTCCACACGCACCTCCTCCCGCTTCACATTCTGTTGTGTAATTTATGCCTCTGGGCACTTTGTTTGCCTTTGCTCTTAGAGCATCCAAGGATACTTGAGCATTTTTAAGAGCTTCTACATCATTTGCGCCCCATTCACACTCTGGACATTCCTTTCCTGTCCACAAAATATAAGATCCGGCTATCAACAGACCTACTAGAAGCGATGTAACCATGATCAGTGCTACAGTAGAGCCGTCATAGTTTCTACCTGTATTTTCCGGTTTGCTTCTAAAAACTGCAATGTATATACCGACACCTACAGCTCCAATTATTAGACATCCGACAATGATTATCGTTGCTATCAGCAATGGAGACATTACTTTATATACACACAAAAAGTCTCTAATAAAACCTTGTTCTGATGAAATTTAAATTTCTACCTCTTCGAGGTAGAAATTTTAACGGTATTACGCTACGCGTAATACCTTAATTTAAATGATGTGATGAAATGACGTAAAATTGAGATAAATGTAGAACCTTATATATTGTGGTGATGGCAACTATAGTAGTTGAAACTGCAGATATTGAAGATGCTTTGAGAAAAATACCAGTAAAATTCAGGGCAAAAATACTCAAATTCATCAACGGCACTTATGTAGATAATACCAAAGTGATCTTTTTCGTTGATAAGGACGAGGTGGAAATATTCGAATCGGGAAAGACAGAGCTAGTATTTGTTACTTCCGAGTTATCAGAAGAAGATGTACCTGAAGATAGTTATGCTCTGCCACTGTTATACTCCATGGATAAGAAGGGAAAGGAGAGAGTGTGGAAGATATGGGCTGTAGGAGATACAGTATATAAATCATATGGGGAGGTAGGCGGTCTTAAAGTTCCCTCTACACGTACATACAAGGGGGTAAACATGGGCAAAACCAACGAGACTACAGCAGAAGAACAAGCCAAAAGAGAAGCAGAACGAGACTGGGTCAAACAACTTGATAAAGGTTATGCTCCAAGAGAGGGCAAAGGCGATGATATTTCAAAACGAATATTGGATGCTAAGAAAAGACAAGGAAACATAAATGTCAACATCTCAGCCTTGATTAGAGGCGAGGAACCAGTCGCTCAGAAACCAAAGACAAAACCTAAAGGACCGGAAGATGATAATGGAGTGATTCCAGATTTTGATTCTCCATTACTACCCATGCATTGTCACGAGTGGTCAAATGAACCAAAGGTACTTAAATATTTTGACTTTGATTCTGGAGTATATATCCAACCAAAACTTGATGGTATTAGATGTCTCGTTCAACTTGTCACCCGCGACGACGAATTAAAAACTGTATTGCTATCGAGAAAAGGAAAACAATTTGTATGGCTAAACCATCTTCGTAGAGAGGCTAAAGAGTTTTTGAAAGGATATGAAGATGTTATTTTGGACTGTGAAGTATACGCAGAATCAATCAATGGAAAGCTAGGGTCAGGGAAGAAAAAGAATTACACATATTCTCCAGACGATCCGGAACTTCTCATAGAACAACGTTTTGATGTCATCTCTGGAGCAGTAAGACCAGTAAGAAAAGAACCGCACGCATTAGAGGATCAACTTTGCCTTCATGTCTTCGACATTGCAGATCCAAGTGGAGAGCTCGATCAGGATCAGAGATTTGAGATTATGAAAAAGCTCTTTTCTCGTAAGGATATATCGAGAAGGTGTCCGCATATCCGTAGAGTAGAGACCAAGACTATCGAATATCAAGAAGAGATTGAAGATTTTCACGACGAAGTCGCAGCAAAGGGATACGAGGGAGTGATCATTAGATCCAGAGACCTGATATATGAGTCTGATAGAAGATCGTTGATGATGAGAAAATACAAAATGTTTGAAGAGCGTGAATTTCCCATTGTAGATATTCAGTGCGACGAAGGTGTAGATAGAGAGCAATTTACTTGGGTATGTGAAAAGATAATCAAGAATGAAGACGGTACGACAGAACTCAAAACATTCAGCGTCAAGCCCATGGGTACCAGAGAACAAAAGTGGTATTGGTATGATCACTCTGACGAATTTTTAGGTAAACAACTTACCGTCAAATATCAGAAAAAAATTCTTGGAGACGATCCAGACGAAGAAGAGAGAAATGTTCCACGGTTTCCTCAAGGCAAAGCGATCAGAGATTACGAATGATTCAATCTAATTTCTACCTCGAGGTAGAAATTTAACGGTGTTATTCTAAGCGTAATACCTTAATTTATTTTTGGAAGATCCACCAATGGTCTACATTAAAATGTTAACCGCATTCTGGCCATTGTAGATAACCATGGTTGGTTTATTTTCTGTATGAGATGGAAGTTTACATATGAATCCTGGAGGTTCAATTTTGATTTGGCACTCCCTAAGGGGTATCTTGGTAGAACCTAAAATAATCTCAATATTGGTAGGAACTATGTTTGTACTCACGTCAAAATCACCGTTGATTGTATTTATTCCTGTGACTAAAGGAGGTGTAAAAGGGATTGTAACCTTGGTATCTCCAACTTTAACATCATAAATTTTTCCTGGTTCGAGAGGTATTCCTCTAATCTTAAATACAGATGACGAAGATGTTCCTTCTCCTTTAGCAACCTCTAGACTATCATGAGTAATCACATATTCATAACTTTTTCCAGGAGTACCATTCCATAGAATAGCATAATGAGCTTGAATTTGAGTCTTATCAGATTCCGTCAACAATGCTAAAACTACATCTTCTTTTCTTACATCTCCCTCCATTTGAGTTACCTTTGTCGTTTTGACGGATTCGGTCTTTCTTGTCCTTGCAAAATGAAATATTACAAAGACCGCGACAAGAATTAGAATGCCAACAATAAATGGAATCATAGTACTATCGTAGTAAAAGAATTGTTTAAATAAGGTATTGCTATGCGTAATACCGTTAAATTTCTACCTCGAGGTAGAAATTGATGAGTGTAGGATATGAGTTTTGAAAGAGAAAAACCTTTAGTTAGAATAGTCATGTCCAGAGAAACATATTACTTAGCATCAAAATACAGTATCGATCAAGAAAAGATGGAAAGATGCGTAGCGATGACAGCAGATACACACACTATACCTTTTGATATGGTTGCTGACATTGTCTACCAAATAGATTCAAAGGTAAAAAAAGTATGTGTTCAGAATGATATTGGAAAAAGACCTACGAACGAGGACACCCATATCTTTCAAACTTTGAAGATAAAAAGTATGGGAGGAAAAGTCATCTTGGCTGGTGTATTTGATGGGCACGCCGGAAACGAGGTGTCTAAAATATTAGAAGAAGAATTGGGTGCATTTTTGGAATTAGAATTGAGGCGCCTAAAATCTAATTTACCATGGATGGTTTCCAAACGTTTGACGGAATCCATAGTAAAGTTTGATGAAAATCTAAGGCTGAGAAATTTACCTTCTGGTTCTACTCTGGCCATAGTTTTGATTAGTAGTGAACATGTATATATTGTAAATCTAGGAGACTCTAGAACTGTGGTCTTTACTCCGGAGGGAAAAATATTATTCGAGACCAAAGACCACAAACCTGATAACCCTGAAGAGGTGAAGAGAATTGTAAATGCCGGAGGAAAAATAGTTAGTATATTTGGAGTAAAAAGGGTGAATGGTTACTTGTCTCTTTCGAGAGCTATGGGAGATTTTAGAGACGAAGACAAACCTTTAGGCAAACTATATTCAATATCCAATATACCAGATGTTAAATATTTCGATCGTAATAGACCTATGAATATTCTATTAGCATGTGATGGTATTTGGGATGTGATGAGTAGTAAAGAAGCAGTATCATATATTTCACGCGGCTGTAATCAAATTATCAAACGAGCACTAGAACTCCGTACATTTGACAATTTGACCGTTTTGTTGGTCAAGACATAATTCAACGATCTAAAAAGAAGAGAATCGCGTAGTAGTATGAATGCCAATATCGTAGTAAAAGATAAGGAGGGAGTAGGAAAATTTTTGGCCGGGGGTACAGTATTCAAAATTACTGTTCACACTTTTCCTTCACCCGAAGAAAAATCCATCTACGGCATGGTAACCACCAAGGAAGATTATGAGAAAAAATTATCATCGCATGAATACATTGCTATACTACACATTTCTCCACTGACTTATCGTTTGGCGTATCTATATGGATGTTTGAATCATGTAAAAAGTACGCCACGTACTGAAATATTTACCTTTTGGAGCAGAAGTATAGGGAAACGCGAATGGACCGAATGGTTTATAGTATATCCATATACTGATTGAGTGTAAACATAGAAGATGTTTTTCGTTGTGAACGAAAAACCATGTGAAATATTTACTTTTTGGCTCCTGCGCGGACAGGAGTTTTAGCTGCAGCCTTTGCGGGAGCTTTGGCTCCCGCCTTAGCTCTGACGGGCGCTTTTACGGGAGTTTTGGCCGGGGTCTTAGCGGCCGCCTTGACTCCGGTCTTCGCTGCAGGAGCTTTGGCGGGAGCCTTTGCCGCAGCGACCTTACCTCTAGCCGCAGGCTTTGCAGCTGGAGCACGCTTAGCCTTGGCAGGAACTTCTTCCTGAACCTCCTCTTCTTGAGCTACTTCCTCTTCCAAAACTTCTTCCTCTACAACTTCTTCTGCTTGTTCTCTGGCCGCTTTCGCTCTTCCTTGCTTGGGTCCCTGAGTCTTAGCTGCGGCCTTTGCCGGAGCTTTAGGCTTAGGAGTGTTTACTTTGCGCGCCTTGACATCTCTCTTGTAGTAGATGGAGAATTCGTTACCTTGTTTGGTAATAACTTGAGGTTCATCAAGGAGAATTTGTTCCACGTGATAAAAGAATTCCTTCGCGCCCTTGTTGCGCGTCGTCTCAATAATAGAGAAATCGTATGAATGTTCACCTTCACCTAGAGTTCTAGAAATTTGAGTGGCCGCCTTCTTAGCTGCCTGCATAGGCGTACGTCCACTAAATCTTCCACCATCTTTACTTAGTTTGCTAACGTCAATAGTGGAGTCAATGTTTTCAATATTGATCTTCCAATGACGCGCTCCATCGTCAGCTTCCTCATCCTCTTCACCATCAGCCTCATCTGCGACCTTTTTACCTCTCTTGGCGGCAGGAGCCTTAGCCGCGACTTTTTTAGCCGCGGGTTTCTTGGCTGGCGTTTTAGCCGCGGGTTTGACAGCTTTTTTACCTGTTTTAGCAGGTGGTTCTGCGGAAGCAGATTCTTCTGCGATCTCTTCCACAGCTTCTTCGCCTCCCTCGACCTCATCTTCACCAACTTCGGTCTCGCCATCATCATCTTCGGCATTTAGAAGCTCCTCTTCATTTTCAGGAGGAGGGGCTTCGCCTTCTTCCTCAGGAGGAACACCTTCTTTTTCTACAATTTTAGTAGGAGCAGCTCTACGACGAGGAACATTACGAGACATATTTGGATTTTTGTTACTGGGTTTGTAAAGTGACAAGGCTCGACAGAGACAATCACGTCTACATCATGATACCATTTTTTTCTAAGTCGCTATATTGTTGAGGCACGTCGAAGTGATAAAAATGTAGAGAAAAAACAAGTGAATATTCTTAAGGTTCATCTATCATAAAAGACCAGATTCTGAAAGCAGTAGATGAAGACGAGATCTATGAGTTATAGATCTACTGATTGAGAATATTTTGATGATGGTTAATCATTTTTAGTCATTCAAAAAAAGTACGATATTATAATGAGTTGTTCAAGTGATCATGATTTGGTCACACATGTAGATTGGGTAGATGAAACTCCGGATATCTTTATAAACTTTGTTGATGAGAAAGACAGGCCAGGAAGATTACATTGTTATAATAGGGAGGCCTTAAAACAATGGCTGAATATGCCTGAAAACACGTTCGCTGAATGGGTCGCGAAGCCTGGGTTTCAAATGGAATCTACAGGTCATTATGGTGCTCCCAATTTATCTGGAGCCAAATATGTTAAAATGTATACTGGAGAATTCGTTGTTGGACCATACATACTTGATATACTTGCAGAACGTGTGAATTTTCAAATACTATATCCTATAACTTTAGATGCTACATATATAGGAACATTACGTATAGGAAATTTGAGGGGAACTTTTGGTATAGGAGAATTACATGGTCAATCTCCAGGTTATAGAGTTTATCGACTGGGGTGTTCTGACAAACCACCGGAAAAATTTAGTAACTCAATGCAGCGAGACGAAAAACTTAAGATTTTAGAAAAGAGAATGAGGGAAGATTTTATGTTTCGATCGTTTAGTTCTCTCAGTTTGCACGCGAAAAGATATACCAAACTTGCCACATATGATGAAGTTATGGATTATATGGAAAGGTATATTGTAGAATATGCGAAACATGATACACCCGATCAGTTGGATGTGTATGTGTCGGGAATATTGTGGACGAATCTTGTGTGTGAAGACATTAAAATAAGAATATTTATTGAATGGAGTATAGCTGCAATATCTAACGTAATAGACAAGCCCAAATCTCAGAGAAAACAAAATATACTTGAACTAAAAAGAAAACTCAAAGATATACCGAAATTAGGTATAGAAAGAAAAAATCTTGTAATAGAGGCATTTGCAAGAAGTGCTAAACAAGGATTTCCTACGTTTGCAGATGTCAAAGAAATATATGAACTTTGGAGAGACAAAGTTGTTACAGAAGATGAATTGCGAGGCGTTTTCTTTTCTATTTTGTATAGGGCTAGAATCATAAGAAACTCATCTTTTTATAATTGGGTAAAAAATACACCCTCTTGGGGGTACAGATCTGATAGAAAGATATATGAACAGATATTAGAGAAGAGGTCAATACCAAAGAATACATATGAAGAAATGTATCATTATCACATCAATAAGCCTAGTGCCAAATTATTCTTGCGTTCACATGAAATTTGAAATATGTGTTTCACTATATATACATACATTGATCTCAAAATTTTTAGATCATGGAGTCCACCCACCTAGTAACGTATAGGTCTCGTCCAACAACTTCTGTATGGTTATTCTGGGGTTTTATCATCATACGAGCATTTCTTGAGCTCTCAATGCCTAAAAAGAAAAACAGAAAACTCAGATCTGGATATTCGATATGGGATTAGAAAATTAAAGTTATAGATTTTTCGTTGATAGTCCAACGAAAACAAAAACTGATATTTGATGCAAACTTGATATGCATTTGATGCTTTTAGCATATTACGCTATGAGGTCTATACCAAAGTCGCATACACCAGGAGGAACAAAATATGCCTTGGATAAAGATGGATATGTCGCCATTGAGTTTCATGATTCTGACGGTAGTCTGCTTGACGATGCAGAACTGGCATTAGCATTCTCTAGACTATCTCTCAACAGCCCGGAGCCTTCTTTTATCGAGGCCATTCCACCTCAATACATCAAGGCTGCTGATCAAGGGAACCTTACCAAAGATATGTTGCTAGAGATGGAATATACAGATCTAATACGTCTGGCAGCATATAAACCGGCATCCAAGAAAATATTAGAGTTGATCGGACTTAGAGGAGCCCCTCTTCGATGGGGTATAAATGATATTACCAAAGAGTCTCTTCCCAAACCATATACTCTAAAGCCACATCAAGCAAAAACCATAACGTGGATGAGAGATAGGGAAAATATGGTTGGAACTGGTACTGTACATGGTCTTCGAGGGGGAATAGTCACTCTAAAAATGGGCATGGGTAAAACTCTAACGGCTATTATCCATTCCCTTGTGGCTGCAAAAGGAGATTTTCCATCTCTTGTGGTGGCATCGAAGACTGTGATGCGCGAATGGAAGAGTCAGGGGGTGGAGAAGTTTTTTGGGAACAATATCAAAGTTCTATATCTACACAAGGATTTTATGGGCAAACAACTTGCTGGAGTTACACGTCAACAAATCAAAACTTACGACTTGGTGATCACTACCTATGATGCATGTATG
>Ga0247796_1000146_pt1 | contig 10118 bp, 16 predicted proteins | sample UWRJS166409R6_FD_179941 | JGI IMG/M metagenome (GOLD analysis project Ga0247796, IMG submission 179941) | Soil microbial communities from Arlington Agricultural Research Station in Wisconsin, United States - UWRJ-S166-409R-6 | ecosystem: Environmental > Terrestrial > Soil > Agricultural land...
GATCCTACGAGGGTTGGCTACCACCTGTAATATACCGATTGGGGAATGGAATGGACACAAGCATGAAGACATACCTGGCGGGGAGAGATGGCTGTATCTCGTGCAGTACACCGCGGGTTCTGAAGGCTGGAACTGTACAAGTACGAACGCTGTTGTTTTCTGGTCGCTCAATTACTCGTTCCGTATCAACGAGCAGGCGAAAGGTAGGATTGAGAGGCTCAACACGGCATACACTGATCTGTACTATTACATACTCCGGTCCGGAAGTCCAATCGATCAGGCCATCATCAAAGCTCTCAACAACAAGAAAAGCTTCAACGAGAACAAATTCGCGAGAGGCATAGAATGGCCCAAGGAAAAATCACAGTAAGTGTCGATTGCGTAAATCCAGACACTACAGACGCTAACCACAATCGTTGCCCCGGAGCTATATATCACTCAGTCTTTGCTGTAGGGACACGTTGTGAATGCCCATGCCATACGCTCCCAAGATGCTTTGCTACGTATATATCTGATCATGGCGTAGGCGTGTATGACTGTGACTTGCATGAGGGTCATGGCGGCGATTTTCATAGAAACCGATTCATCTATTGGAGTACAGGATGACGAGAGATGATTATTGGCAATGGCTCTGCTTGATTTGCAATGAGCCGATCGACATCAATCCGAATGCGCGTCTTGGTGAGTCTCGATACATGCACATGGAAGGTGTGATCATATCCTCTCACGACGCAGTAAGGAAGCCACGAGAATCTGAATGAGAGCGTTCCATATTGTCACAGGGTTGAACGGGAGCAAGCATGCGTGTCATTGCGAGAGAGGTGTGGATCATGACCATATGGAGATGTGGGAATATATCGTGAAGCTATTCGAGCAGCCCACTTGTCGAGAATGCAAAGAAGGAAAGCATGGCGCTTGTGACGGTAAGACGTGGACCGAAACAGGCGATGATGAGATCGTGAATGTGCTTTGTGTTTGTGACTTGAACGGTCACTACCAATCACAGGATTGACGCGAGATATACCAGGCTTATGGTAGACCAAAGAAAGGAACACCATGCTGAAACTCATCAAGCCTTTCGTTCTGACATTCGAAGTCAGAGAACCCATCACACCCGATACGACCCCCGACTTTCACGTCATTTGGGGAGCCGAGTCAAAGGTAACATTCAAAAAACTGTTAGCTTTGGTAATGCTCCGCCACTACGTGAAGCAGGGACGTCTTGAGCGTCCTGGGATCTACCGAATTCGAGTCCGGCACGAAAACTTGTACGTGAAAAGCCTGCTCGACCTGATCGAAAAGTTCTAGAAACCGAACAGCCCCTTACACGGGCTTAAGGTTTTCGCGTTATTTACACGCCTTGTAGTAGACCACCTCACTATAAGGAGAACAAAATGATCAACGAACGCAACGACCTCATCCAGGATTGCATCGATCGTACTGCTCAGACCCGAGACGAAGTCCTAGAAATGCTCAAGCAATCCAAGACCGTCGGCTTCACCGCCGTCAGCGAAGAAGACCTTAGCAACATCTGGGCCAACCTCGGCAACATCATGTACGAACTGCGCAATGCCAACGATGAGCTCAACAGCCTCGTCGACTTCATCAACGTATCAATCCCGATACCTGAGTAGTCACCACAAGACCAGAGTCCCGTAACACGGATTCTAGGTCTTCCATTTTTGAAAGGGAGAGGATTATGCCGAAAGCAATTCTTGTCAAGACTGACAATATGCGACGTTTGGAAGAGCAGTACGAGATGGAGGAAGGCGAGCTTCTTGAGGCTGTTGGACAATATCTTGTCACGGACTTCGGGTCGGATGCGGTGTCGTATGGGTTCATGACGCCGGAGAATTTCAACAAGAACTTCATGGCAATCACGAAGGGCGACTTGAGGAACGGATATTTCGAGGTGATGAAGGTATGATCAAGAACGGTGTTGAGCTAGGGCCTAAATGCCAGGACTGTGGGCTTCTCGCTCTTAGAACACAGCAAGTATGTTATCGCATCACGCCTGAGTGTCGTCAATTCGGTCCCGCGAAATTTACAGGGCCTATAGTAGACCCACTAGAGAAAGAGTGACTAATATGACCCTTGCAGCACCCACCATCGTCAAGGATTCCCAGAACCCCATCTCCATCGACTGCCCCTCACACGGGCATATCCTCGATGCGAAGACGGAAGTTCAGGCATCCCTCGTCGCTGGTATCCACAACAAGGCATACCACCCTCGCGCTTACAACAGGAAGCTCAACAAGAAGCGGTAATCCGCACAGCTATGACAACACTAAACACGTTGTTATAGCTTTGATTTTTGAGACGGATCAACGACGATCCCCACACAGTTTCAGCAAACTGCTGAATACCGAAAGGAACAGAATGAACAAAGCATGGAAGGTGTTCGCGGCTGCCGCGACAGCAGTAGCTCTTGTAGCTGCTCCGCTGTCGATGGCCTCTGCTGAGGAACTACCGCCCGACGTAGTTGTCGAGGAGGTCGTGACCGAAGAAGTTGCCGCGCCTGGGGAGGATATCCCTGCTGTTGTTGAAGAGCCGGTAGTCGAAGAGGCTGTCGTCGAAACTCCAGTAGCAGAGGTAATCACACCTGCTGAGGAAGAAATTGTACCGGAGGCTGAGACTGAAGTTGAGCCGGTAGTCGAAGAGGCTGTCGCTGAGCCCGAACAGGGCTACGTGTTGGTTTTGTGGAAGGCAGATTCTGAAGGCACTGAATGGCCACAGTCTCTCGTATCTTCGATCAAGACGACGAGCACATCGCTCGATTCTCTAGATTATTTGGCAACTGAGGATTGCACGTTCTACCAGGTTGATCTCTACGCAGATGATGCCACAACGACAGCGCTTATTGCTGGTGGTGTTCTGACTGGTCCGAATAACCCGGCAGAGTCTTTCCCGGATATCTATGGCCCGAAGTGGAAGCAGTGGACGACCACGTGTCCTCCGCCGACAGATGACGTGCCTCCTGTTATCACGATCGTTCCGGACTGTGACAATGAGGCTGGCAACATCCTCGTCACGGTGCAAAGCGACAATGACGTGACTGTTCCGGTGACGCTATATCTCGACTTCAATGGCGATCTGGTTCCTGACGCAAGTGAGGTTCTTCAGGTAGTGCCTGGTGAGACGATTCTGCATTACACGTTCGCTGAGGACGTAGTAGTCGGTATTGTGGTGCAGTTCGAGGGCGAGACGATCTTTGCGGATCTGATCAGTGCGAACTGCCAGCCGGACGTATATCCTGTTCCGGCACAGTTCAATGCTGAGCCAGAACCTGCAGGCTGTGATTTCGACGGCACTTTCGCGACTGAGTTCCTTGGTGAGCCGATCTCTGATGATGGAGAAGGCACCACGGAATATGTGTTCGAAAATGTCGACGTGAATGTCACTCGCACTGATACCGGAGTATTCCTGACGATTCAGGCGCATGAAGGATATGTGCTCGAAGGTCTTGATGAAGAGAAGTGGGACGTGTCAGGTGATGGCCTGTTCGCAGAACGCTTCATCACTCTAGACACGGCGACTGGGTTCCAGGATGACGACCCGGAGGCTCCTTGCTTCCTTGCGCCGGGCGATGTTCCTACGACTCTGACGCCTCCGACGGTGACTGATGAGTGTGGTACGGACAACGATAGCGTTACTCTGCCCGAGAACACGGACAGTGTCGAATATCGGTGGCAGGATGAGACTGACCCGAACAATTTCAATGTCGAGGCAGTTGTCGCGGCGGGATTTGTAGTGGAGACTGTCCCAGATGGTTGGGTCGAAATCGATACGAATGCTTTCCGATTCGACGTCGTTGACCCGTTCACTGATGAGGCCTGTGAAGTCACACCACCAGTAGTTGTTCCGCCTGGACCGGCATCAGTACCGCCGATCACGCCTGCTGCGCTTGCTGCAACGGGTATGGAAAATGCACCACTGCCGCTGCTTTGGGGCTCGATGAGTATGCTGCTTGTTGGAGCAGCAGCGCTCATTTGGCGTCGAGTAGTTCGTAGCTAGTTGAATGGGGCCTGTCTCGATTTAAGGATTGGGATAGGCCCTCTACTGCTCTTTGATTCTCTTGAAAGGAGAAAAGATGGATGAGAAAGACAACGTCCCTGATGAGGACGATCAGACAATCGGCGAAGAGGCTGGTTGGTACAAGTACAACAACCGAGGATATCCTAAGCTCGGACGCAATCCTGAACTGTTTAGGAAGGATTCTAGAGCTGAGGCTGATCGCCAATTTCCTGATGTGGACGATAGCGGACGGTTCGGCTTCATGTATGGTGCTGAATGGGGATATCAGCAGGCGATCAAGGACATGAATTCTACAGTCCAGACTGAAGCTCACATCTTTCCGTCAACAATCGATGATGCGAGAAAACTGCGATGTGAACGATGTGGACTTGCGTGGCGTGCACGTGAGATCATGAAATGTGGTGAAGCTCTGGTTTATCTTGAGAAGTATGGAGTGGAAATAGATGCGAGCGTCCAGAGTCCTGAGTGAGCGTGGTCGCGCCAATCGCAATATTGAACGAACGATTCTAGGGAATATGGTAGGCGTTGTATTGCCTGATCTTGTTGCGACGACACGTATGTTGGCTGATAACCAAAGGATGATGTACGATATCCAGAAGCGTCAGAACGACTCTTTGTATAGGGGAAAGGAGTTCAATGCCTAAAGTTATTCTCTTGATCCTTGGAATCTTCTTCGTTGTTGTGGGCTTGTGGGAGACGGCTTATATCCTGGGATCGGGAGGGAGCTTAGCCAGCAATCCTCTGGGTTTCGTCGTCGCAGGGATTCTCTTTATTCACATGGCTGAAAGCAGAAAGGAGAAAGATGACCCCAGTTGAGGTGCAAGATCAGATCATCGAATCCCTTATAGACAAGGGGCATGTCCAGACCTGGTGGCTTTGTCAGAACATATCTGCAGAGCGACGTCAGGTATACAGCGCGCTAGAGACTCTTAAGCGCAAAGGTATCATTCAGAACAAGACACCAGGCCCAAAGGCAGCTTTGTGGATATTGGTGTGAATTCTCTTGAAAGGAGAACAGTGGTGGGAACAAATGGAATTGACCCGATGAATCAACTCCGTGCTCGTGAGAAGTGTCCAACGACTCCGAATAAGAAGATCTACAAGAACTCGGCAGAGGCAGTTGAAGCTGCTGGATTCCGCTCGAAGGAGACAGGTCTGAATATCCAGTCCTATGCTTGCCCTGGATGTGGATGGTTCCACCTGACAAGCAGCCCGGTAGTCAAAGACAAGGTGGTTAAGGCGCCGGTCGGAATCACGACAACCACAATGAAAAGGAACACTCCTATGAGCACTCCAGCAATCCCCATCCGCAAGGATATGACGTCAGAACTCCCGATCATGCCTGCCAACTTCGACGCCAAGCTGAAGGTCTTGCGTACCGAGTTGTACGGCAAGAAGTCGGCGACCAAAGAGGAACTTCTTGCGATCCTGCCTGGCACCAGCAAGAACTCTCTCGGCAATCTGATGAAGCGAGCAGGGTGGTACAACACGCGAGGCCCCAAGGCCGTGTGGAAGCCCAACAGCGAGAAGTCGACCGCAGCACCCATCATCCACATCAACCAGAAAGAAAAGAAGATGACAGATCAGATCGACGCCACGATGGACCGTCACCCGGCAGGGAAGGACTTCGATCAGAGCCTTGACTCGTATAAGGGTCTTGGACCGGCCTTGATTGGGAGTGGCAGCACGGGCGCGATCAATCTCGGCACGACGACCACGACCTACGACATCAAGAAGCCTGCTTTCCTGGACTGGCGAACAATGGATCTTGAGAAGATCAAGCACATGACTGTCGGAGATCTGATCAAGACGCTCGAAGTCGCGGGACTGGAAATCCGCGTTCAGGCAGCATTCACAGACTAGCTTTTGCTTGTCGAAAGGGGGTTCCTACCGGGACTTCCTTTTTGATTTTTGTGTAAACGTCCACTTAAACTTTCGGGTTTCTGCCCACTTTTGAAATCAAAATGTGACGTTTATTACACACTTTTGTGTAAACGTCCACTTATTCTGCCCACTTTTGTGGGCAAATGGCCAAAACTGATTTCAAAAGTGGGCAGAGATTTGTGGACGTTTACCCACTTTTCATGTGACCAATGTTAAAGGTGTATAGTCAAATGAGCACTTTTTGTCCACAAATCGCGTTTTTTACACACTTTTGCCTTTTTTCTGCCCACTTTTGAAGAAAACACCCTAAAACTCTTTCTGAGAGAAAAAGGGGTATAATACACACTTTCAAAAAAGTTTTGTTTACGCCCACAAAAGTGGGCAGAGATTTTAGGTGTGTATACGTCCACTTATGAAAAGTGTGTAAACGTACACGCTTAATACACACTGCTTATAGTAGAAGGAGTAGAGAATGCATTTTTCTGAAACTCTGATTTTCCCTTTTTGTGAAGGAGGCAACCGTGAGAGAGAACGCTTTTCAAGCATCATTGATCCGTGAGGTCAAAGAGCGATTTCCTGGAGCTGTTGTTTTGAAGAACGATCCCAACTATCTGCAAGGATTCCCGGATCTTCTTATTCTTTACAAAACCAAATGGGCAGCCCTCGAATGCAAGGCCGGTTGGTTTTCACCTCGACAACCAAATCAGGAATACTACGTGGAGATACTTGATGAACTCTCCTACGCCGCATTTATTTGCCCCGAGAACAAAGAGGCGATCCTAGATGAACTTCAACAGACATTCCGATCTCGTCGGAAGGCACGCGTTTCTTAGTCCAAGCAAATATCATTGGGTTAACTACGACAATGAGAAATTCGACCAAGTCTTCTTCACTTCCATGCTGGCTCAAAAAGGAGTTGAGCTACACAGCTTCGCTTTCGAAGCGATTCGCCTAGGAATCAAACTTCCTAGAAATTCAAAGACTCTGAACATGTATGTCAACGATGCTATCGGATATCGTATGACGCCTGAACAGATTCTTTCATTTTCGGAGAATTGCTTTGGCACTTGTGATGCCATCTCATTCCGAAAGGGCCTCCTCCGTATTCATGATCTCAAGACAGGCGTCACGGTAGCTTCAGTTACACAACTTGAAGTCTATGCTGCACTGTTCTGTCTTGAGTACGATGTCAAACCTGTAGACATCGAGATCGAGATGCGGATCTATCAGAACGATGACGTTCAGGCCTATATTGCTGATCCTGATACGATCACGCATATCATGGACAAGATCATCACATTTGACAAGAGAATCAGACTTTTGAAAGCGGAGGCGCAATCATGACAGATGAACTCATTCACGAAGGCACTCCTAGGAAGTCGGGAAGATATCCTTGGGGAAGTGGAGAAAACCCTCAACAGCGTAACAAAGACTTTCTGACTTACGTTGAAGATCTTCGTAAACAGGGCGTCCCTGACAAGACCATATATGAAGGTCTTGGTATGAAGTCGAATGAGCTTCGTCAGCGTTACACCATTGCAGACACTGAGCGTCGTCTTGCCAATCAGCATCAAGCCATGATTCTGAAAGAGGCAGGAAATAGCGCAACGGCTATTGGTCGAGAAATGGGTGGCGTCAACGAGTCTACTGTTCGTGGATGGCTTAATCCTGCTGCTCAGGAAAAGGCCCAAATTCTCGGCAACACAACGGCAACGCTCAAAGCCAACGTGGATGAGAAGCGATATCTTGACATTGGTGAAGGAACCGAGAATCACCTTGGCGTGAGTTCGACTCTTTTGGCAACTTCTGTTCGTGAGCTGACCGATCAAGGATATAAGGTCTACAGCCACAAAGAACCTCAGATTGCCAATCCTGGTCAGTTCACCAAATATAAGGTTCTCGGTCATCCCGAGACCACATACAAGGAGATGGCCACCAATCCTTCCCTGATCAAGACCGTTGCTCATTATAGCGAAGATCAAGGAAAGACGTTTACCAAGATTGTAGATCCGGTAAATTTCGATTCTAAGAGACTCATGGTTCGCTATGGTGATGAGGGTGGCGCTGAAAAGGATGGCGTGATTGAGCTTCGTCGTGGTGTAGACGATATTTCACTCGGCCCCTCTGCTCGGTATGCTCAGGTTCGAATCGGTGTTGACGGAACGCACTACATCAAAGGCATGGCGATGTATAGCGATAACGTCCCTAACGGTGTTGACATGATATTCAACACGACAAAGAGTCGCTCCTCAAACAAGCTCGATGCTCTGAAGCCTATCAAAGACGAAAAGGGAGATTTCGATCCTGAGGCTCCATTCAAATCTGTCATTCGTCAAAAGCACTATGTTGACAAAGACGGAAACGAAAAAGTCTCTGTTCTGAACATTGTTGGAGACAAGGACCATTCTGGAGAAGAAGGATATTGGTCAACTTGGTCAAACAAGCTTTCTTCACAGTTTCTGTCTAAGCAGCCTCACAATCTTGCCAAACAACAGCTAGGGTTGGCGTTTGACAAGAAAAAGGATCAGCTTGACGAGATTCTTGCATTGACGAATCCTGTGATCAAGAGAAAGCTTCTTGATTCGTTCGCTCAGAGCGCGGATTCTTCAGCAGTCCATCTCAAGGCCGTTGGTTTGCCTAGAACTGCGAATCACGTTATTCTTCCGATCAACAGTTTGAAGGATACCGAGGTTTACGCTCCAGGATATAACAATGGCGAAAGAGTCGTCCTTGTTCGTCACCCTCATGGTGGAATCTTCGAAATTCCAGAATTGACGGTAAATAACAAGAATCGTGAAGCCAATCAAGTCATGAAAAATGCTTGGGACGCGGTCGGCATCAATTCGAAAGTTGCTGAACGTCTTTCAGGTGCTGATTTTGACGGTGACACGGTTTTGGTTATTCCGCAACGCGATGCTGGGACAAACAGGATTAAAACATCGCCTCAATTGGAAGATTTGAAGAACTTCAACCCTAGAATTGCTTATAAAGGATATGATGGCATGCCAGTCATGTCTCCTAAGACTAAGCAAAACGAGATGGGCAAAATATCGAATCTGATCACAGATATGACTATTGGTGGTGCTACGCAGGCAGAGCTTGCTCGTGCTGTTAAGCATTCCATGGTAGTGATTGATGCTGAGAAGCACAAGCTCAATTACAAGCAATCTGCGTTGGACAACAATATTAAGAACCTTAAGGCTGCCTATCAGGGCGGTTCTTCAAAAGGTGCTTCTACCATCATCTCTAGGGCTAAGGGCAAAGTAACCATTCCTGAAAAGCGTCCTTCTCATGTAAGTGAAGGCGGGCCTGTAAACCCCCTTACTGGAGAGAAGAACTGGACGCCTACTGGTAATGGCTACATGCAGTACTACAAGAAGGGGCCTAATGGAGAACGCGTACCTCTGAAAGAGCCTAAATGGGTAGAGGCTAAGACGCAGTCTAAGAGGATGCTAGAAACTAATGATGCTAGAACCCTCATTGGTAACAGTAACTCCCCTATAGAGAACGTCTATGCTGACCATGCCAATAGACTTAAGGCCCTTGCCAACCAGGCTAGGAAGGCGTCCTTAGAAACAGCCCCCCTTAAGGTAGATCGGTCTGCTAAGGCCGTCTATAGTAAGGAGATCGATAGCCTTAAGGCTAAGCTTAACGTTGCTAGGAAGAACTCCCCCCTAGAGAGGCAAGCTAACCTCATAGCTAACACACAGATCAAGGCTAAGAAGGATGCCAACCCTCAGATGGAAGAGGATAGGTACAAGAAGATCAAGTACCAAGAACAGAGGAAGGCTAGAGAGCGGGTGGGTGCTGGTAAGGAACCAATCAAGATCACTGATCGTGAGTGGGAAGCCATACAGTCAGGTGCCATCACTAACAACCTTCTTCGTAGCATAGTCAACAACACTAACCTTGATCAGGTCAAGCTGTTGGCAACCCCTCGTGATCGTCCTGCCATGCCACCCGCTAAGCTTGCACGTGCTAACAACATGTTCAAGGCAGGCTTTACACAGGCCGAGATAGCACAGCAGCTAGGTGTACCCACCAGTACACTGAATGATGCACTCAATAGGTGAAAGGATAGTGATGGAAGACAAGAAGAAGAACCACATGCTTAGTACTATTGACAATCCATTCAATCCTTTCACTGAGTGGGATGACTGGTACAACTACGACAGTTCTCATGGCTATTACACCCCCGC
>Ga0247796_1000147_pt1 | contig 10039 bp, 10 predicted proteins | sample UWRJS166409R6_FD_179941 | JGI IMG/M metagenome (GOLD analysis project Ga0247796, IMG submission 179941) | Soil microbial communities from Arlington Agricultural Research Station in Wisconsin, United States - UWRJ-S166-409R-6 | ecosystem: Environmental > Terrestrial > Soil > Agricultural land...
TTCAGATGTCTCCGCCCTGGATCACGTCCACACCCTTAATCTTTCCTGTACCCAAGTTACAGACGTCTCCACCCTGGGTCACGTCCACACCCTTAATCTTTCCGATACCCAAGTTACAGATGTCTCCGCTCTGGGTCACGTCCACGCCCTTGATCTCTCCTATACCCAAGTTACAGACGTCTCTGCCCTAGGTCACGTCCACACCCTTTATCTTTGCTGTACCGAAGTTACAGATGTCTCCGCCCTGGGTCGTGTCCACATCCTTGATCTCTCCTATACCCAAGTTACAGATGTCTCTGCCCTGGGTCGCGTCCACACCCTTAATCTCTCCTATACCAAAGTTACAGATGTCTTCGCCCTGGGTCACGTCCACACCCTTAATCTCTCCTATACCAAAGTTACAGATGTCTTCGCCCTGGGTCACGTCCACGATCTTATACGATAAATATTTTGTTCCTAATTTTCGTTTTGCTCAAAATTTAACAGTATGATGTCTAGACAGACATCATACCTTGATTTAAATACGGTATTGCGCTACGCGCAATACCGTTAAATTCGACTTGACGAATTTAGATTTTATATTCTGGTGGAATGTACGGATTGAAATTAGAATGACCGTGACGATTAGGGATATTGCTCTCACGATAGACATGTGGAAGATATCCTAGTCGCCTATATACTTCACGAATTTCATTTACACCCAAAACTCCAGCGTTGGATAGAATACGTTCAAAAACTTTCAACTCTAAAGCTTTGCATATATTACCTCTATTCCAAATAATCTTGGCTGGATCGCTTCGAAATCCGACTATATCGTCTTTGGGATCAAAGTCTGTGGTTCTTCCAAAGATTAGAATCCAAATCTTTTCGTACATTAATGGTACTTGATCGCTCACGACTAGAGCATCGACAAATCTCTGATAGATGGCAGAGTCTCGTTCGGGAATCTGTCTATTTAAGATTCTAATATATTCTTGGAGATCGCAACTCCACAACAATGCCTCAATGGTAAGTTCTATGCGGCGAGCTTCTTCATTGGCACACTTTATTCCCAATTCGCGATTATATTCTGCGAAATAAATGCCTCTCACCATGGTCGAAATAAATACATTGGGGGTACCATTATTACGCATGGTTCTGGTGGCTAAATCTATGCGGCCGTCTTGATGAACTACAGACAATGAAGCAAGAGCATCTGCAGTCACCCTCTCTTGGTCAAACATGGCGAAGAATAACTGTGTTTTTAGATGATGAAGCCACTTCCCAATATCTGACCCATATTTTGCCATACACGATAGAAATTCTCCAAATCTGGTCCAAATTTTAGAGAGGTTATCGAATCTAATCCACTCTAGTACTCGAGATTGAACACGTCCAGAGTCATATTTATTGTAATATTCAGGGTTTTGAGGTTCCGGCTCTCCTAGTGGTGTGGGCTTTGTACCGCGGACTTTGAAGTCTATATCCAATAGATCATGAATTACGGGCGCGCGTTCCTTAATGTCGTGAGTCTGAAAACGTCCGCGAATACGATAGAATAGATCCGTGCTAAACATATTATATACAAGTTCGCCGATACTCGTGAAATCTGGCGAACCTATCAGAGACCATGCAACTACCTTGATAACGTTGGTCACGTTCAAATCGCCAGTCCAATATGCAGGATTGGTAGGGTTATCAAGCATCGTTCCAAATAGACTCTTATAAAATTCGTCATTCGATCGGATTAGATATTTCAACGTATCAACACTATTCAAAGTCTCTTTGATACCCAGTTCTGTAGGTTGTTCGATAACTTGTTGAATCATTTGGAAACACACTGCAGCCTTGAGCGCAATTGTGTCGTATGGTACAAGAGCAACTACTTTACGCATGGCTATACTAGCATGAAAACGATCAAGTCCGCTTTTCAAATAAAGCTTCGTTATACCAGATTCTCCCCTAAGTAGAGGATCTACACCTGTTATCACATCCTTGGTAGAAAAACCTGGAGGTTTCAGTCCGGATTGTCCTGCACGATTTGCAGCATCCATTGCGGCCCAAAGATCTGGTTGAGCCAAGTATACCCCAAACCAAACACGATCCACTCGGAAACTCCATGGGTCGGGGAAATCACCAGTGCGAGCCGTAAAACATACACCCACCGCCCCAATACATTGGAGTAACGCAGTTAGTTCCAGATCATCCAATGAGTTAGGATTCTTTTTGAATTCTTCTAGAGATTCAGAGATGATGTCATGAGTTGTGAGCATAGAATAAAAGGACGCATCTTGGTCTTTACCAATGTTATCTCGACGACCAGAATCAAACTTTTTTATCATGTCTCGAATAGTGCGAATAAAATCACTCTTGATATCTTCTACGCCAGCATCTGCATGACGACGAGCGAGGCGTCGGCCAGAAGCCTGATCAGAATCTAGAGATCTCAAAAATGATGCCTGTTGTTGAGAGTTTAGTTTGTCTACATTGGTTACGTTGAGCAATGTCTGTATGCGTGTCAAAATATTTTTTTGTAAAGATGTTGAACGACGAACTAGGGTTTTGATACGACCTTTGATACCAGGTTCTGGTAAAATCTGTTCAATATGAATTAATGGCTTCAACAAACTCAAAAATTTTTCCATATGTTGTAGTGGTTTTTCGTCTCCAAGCACCTTGAAATTGCGAACTATTTGTTCCAAACTTTCCAGATAAGGCATTGCCACGTCATCAGGTATGATTGGACGCTCAATTATGAGAGGTTTGCAGTTATTTATGAGTAGCCCATTGAGATTACCTCTACGTACAATAAACCATCCATTGTCACGGACTAACAAATTTGGAGTGGGATTAACACTCATCGGGTCAAAAGATAATTCATGGCGTCCACTCAATGATACTTGATTTACATTAACATTAGCTCCTTGTTGAAATGATTCGAATATCTCCAACAATGCAATCTGATAGTCTTCGTTGCTATAAGCAACGTCTTTGAGAATTTGAGGCTGAGTGGAATTATGAAACTTGAAAAAACAAGATAACGCCTGTGTATCGCCACTGATTCCAATGCGCATACCAGCCACTTGTATGGTATGTTTGTATTGATTATGGTCCACTTTGCTGACATAATCTAGAACATTGTCCAAATGTCGACCATAGCGTGTGCGGAGATTGAGATCGTGTACATCTCCATCACTGATGATCAGTATTTGATAGATGGCTGGCTCTCGAGATGTCAAAATATTTTCCAACACAATCTTTGACGCTTCATACATCTTTGTTGACCCTTCAAGTTCTGGACATTGCCAATTCATAATATTTTGAATGTCACCATGCGCACTGATACGATTGGCATATTGTCCAAACGTAACCACTTCCACATTTAATACGTTGAACTGACGAACGACAGATTGGAAGTATTTATGAATGAAACGTACAGAGGTTCCCATCGATTGACTCACATCAAACAAGAATATGAGCTTTCGTGGAAAACTACGACGATGATTATGAGCAGGTATATTTGTTATTTGGCACAACACATCTGGATAAACCTTGGTAACATTTATCTCTGGAAGATCTGCCATCAGAGATACATTTCAGATACACGTATAGATATCAATTTTTCTGATTTCTGTTACGCTAACAGAAACCTCTCTTTCATTAACGAGATACGGTTCCAATGACCGAACAATACCCAGGATAGTCCGGTGGATCATAAATGTTCTTGAAACAATATTTGGCGTTATTATTATAGTAAAGCCCACTGATAGTTCCGTATCCGCCCATATGTTCTAAGATGGGATCAGGATTTTTAGCTTTCCGCCACACACAATATACAGCCACTACGGCAAGTAAAAGTACTAAGAGATACGAGAGCCGCATACCACTATGTATACTCAAGATTTGTCAAACTAACTTTTTGCCTTTTCACTCTTCATGATCGTCTGTCATCTTTTTGATATCTTCTACCTTTATGCTAGGACCTCTCATCTTTTTTCGCGGCCCATCAACATCTTCGACTCTAACTCCAGATTCTCCTTCTGAACCAGATCTGGTTTTGGTATTTTGTCCAACAATACCTTTAAAGAGTTCTGCCATGCTACTTCCAGCTTTATCGGCTATAATCTTACCTAGATAGAACATACCCGCTTGAAGCAAGATGAATCCTATAAGTCTTACCTCTACAGGGAGATTCATACCCCATCTGTTGTAACTTCTCTCTCCAAGTTCTATCAACAATCTATCGTATTTATCCATCATTAGCATCTGTTGTGATGTGAATCCTGTAAGATCTAACCCTGCCCAATTGACACATACAAATTCCATCACCATGAATCCGCTTATTAGATATGTTCGATACGAATCTACACTATTCTCCAAATGTATCTCTCGAATTGTTCTTTCGTATGTAGTCTTCATCATATTGAGGTCGTCGTGCTCATTGAACGTAGGTATTCCTTTTGATTTGTGTTGTTTTCTCAAAATATTGAAACGCCAAATATATTCTTCCTTCTCTTTGACCTCTCTTTCCTCTGGCGAAAGACCAGAATATGGGTCGTCTTCCTCATCTTCTTGAGGTTCAGAGACTACAGATTCGACAACTAAAGGCTCTTCTGACTTTTCTGGTGTAATTTCAATCTCCAAAGATTCGGGCGAATCATCATCTCCATCGGCGCCTAGTTCTTCTAACATTCCTGCATCATCGTCGGGTGGTTCTGTAGGTTTAGGCTTGAGATTTTCTTCTGCTACTGTGGTCGCCGCCACAACCGTAGCAGCTGCCGCGGCCACACTAGCAGATACTACCGGTTTTTTCTTTACTACCTGTATCAGGGGTAGATTTTTCTTGAGTTTTTTCTTATTTTCCATCAAGTCTAGATGGAGATTTTCCAGGGCCGGGAAATTTATAGGTTTATCTATTATGGGATCATCTCTGGATTTTTTGATAATAGTAATTTCACGGACCATTGATGGTTGATGATATATATTTAAGAGCATTTGCGGCAAACACAAAACTGAAATTGTTTTTTTGATATACTGAATAACTTTGGTCTTAGGATGTCATCATTCAAACAACTTGCTGATGAAGCCATCGTTAATACGAGATCTGTGTTTATCATCTTCCCTGAGAGCAAGTACAAGAGTCTTGCTCTCATGCTCAAATATGTTAATCAGTCTGAGATTTACGACCCGAGCATACATTTAGATAGCCCACTCCCAATGGTAGACGAAAAGGGTAGATATCCAATGTTTGCAGAGATTGAGAAGACGTATGATGACAATTCGCCGCTTCTATTTAGTTCTCATGTAGAGCCTTTCTATTACATCCAAAAAGAAGGTGCTATAGAATTTGCGGCGCCTTGTTCTCATTTTTCAGGAACAGATCCCATAACATTAAAAGAGATACTATGTCATTTTTTTGACAAACTACCACCAATGAGATCTGAACCTATTCGGATTAAACATACATAAGGGATAAAAAATTGAAAATGAGAAACTACATATAATTTATATGTGGTTCCATTTATGGAAGATAAAGATATTCTATCAGATGAAGACCTAAAAAAGACACTAGAATTCATAATGACATCCTCTACTCGCGTAGGAGATCTTCAGACATCCAGACAAAAAATCATATTTCAAATAGACTTGCTTCGCGAACACGAAGCTGCTGCAATGAAAGAAATTGATGATCTGGTAAAAATGCAACAAGAGACAATTTTGAAGTTTACGCGCCACGAATTTGCGTCGAGGATGAAAGAGCTAGGTAGAGATCTCAGTCTTGATGATGTGGTGATCACTGATTTTCCATTCTTCAAATCTCTAGATCCGTCAGATCAAGATCTAGTTCTGCGATGTATTACGTGGAAAATTACGGGCAGCTCGAAATATAGACACGTCTGGAGATCTGGAGAAGAAATCCGTAAAGAGTTGGTTCTCTCCCCAGAAGAATATCGAGAAATTACATTTAACGTGTATTCCAATCGAGTCTGTACATACTGTAAGTCCATTTATCACCTAAAGATAGAGGGAGAAAGTCATTCTCCACGAAGATGTCCTCAGCTAGACAAAAAGTTTTGTGTGGTTTGCAAACGCTATGGTCATGATAAATTTCACTGCAATGTCAAGGTCAAAGATCTCGTAAGGAGACAACCAAAGACACCTATCACATAGATTTTGTATTGGATTTTCTGCTCGAGCAGAAAATCGAAATTTTCGAGTCAAAATACTAAAAATAATAGTCTCCCTGTAATGTCTTTGGGTGGATTAATCGGCGCTTCGGAGGTGAACCGCGTGTTGGACTGGCTCCCGCGAGCGCCAGCAAGCTTTGATGCCAAGTTTGTCTACAGTCTAAAGGCTCGCATCGACCAGGGTTTTGACTTGACCGACCGACAGCTGCATTCCATTAGGAATATCATCTCCAAATTCGTCGAAAAGACGAGTCGCCCTGCGCTGCATATCTCTCGCGGTCAGTACTACAAACTAAATGACCCTCTTTCTCATTTCTATTGAAATCTATTTGTCTACTATTTTACGCATATGCGTAAAATAAAAAGAGAATTAGTCTGGAATCCCTAGATTAGCAAGTTGATCGGCAAATTCATTGCCAGCGTCTCCAGAGTGGCCTTTTACCCATTTAAAACGAAGAGTAGAACCTCCACTCACATGCTTTTCACATTCTTTCACAATCTGCTGCCATAATCCCAAATTCAATACCTTCTTTCCATCAGCCTTGATCCAATTTCTAGACATCCATCCATGTAGCCATCCAGTAAAGACGACCCTATCTCCGAGTTTGGATTTGGCTACATATCCGTCTATACCTCCATTGATCAGACCTTTGAGAACATATTGTGTATCCATGTAGAAAACGATATCGTGACCTACAGGGCACATCTTTAGTCCTTCTAGGGCGCCCGTAAGTTCCATTTCATTATTGGTAGTTTGTTTCTTCCCACCATATCTAATCCACCTGTATACCATGTTATCAGTCTCTCTGATCATCACAGTCCCCCATCCACCACGCCCGGGATTGACTTTGCAGGCTCCATCAGAGTAGCACGACAATTGAAATCTAGAAGACTCCATCAAATTTTGATGGATAAGTCATGTTGAAACTTCGATTTTTCAATGACTTACAGATTAGAAGGATAATTGTGTTGATTGGTGATATGGGATATTCTCTCGAAGACATTCAGACCGCAAGAGCATATATCAAGGGAGTCGTCGTAGATGAAATTTTTTCAAACAAGGGAGGGGCTAATTTTATTCGTCTCTCTGGGGCTGATGTAGGATATATTTTTCGCCTTTACGACGAGGTCTTTTTCCAAAATCAAATCAAGGAAAAAGTAAATATAAGCGGAGGCGAGTTAAAATATTATGCCAGTGAAAGGACAAGCGGAGCTGGAGGTGTATGTAGTATAAATTATAGCGAAGAAAAATGCATCTATTATCTGGACGTTTCTCCCAATATTATAAATACCATTTTCAGACAAAACAAAGAAGGATTGTCAGACGCGGCAGGCATAGGTTGTAAAGATAGATTGGAATGTCTCCAATTAATCATGGAACACCAGATTATACATCTGTTAATGATTATTTGGGAATACTTCTCTGATCCAGACGACGAGATATATGGCACCCACGGAAAATTATTCCAGTGCATGTCAAGGGAATATTTTGGACACACGATCTTTGAACACGATTTGGGGTTCACATCTATTCAAGAGTTTGAGGAGCCAAAATTACACCCCCCTGTTAGAAAAGTGGCAACATTCGGCTATGCATATTGGTCAAATAGTTGCTATTTAGATTCATTGATGATAGTGTTGTTGGAAAATGCATCGTCATTTTGGAGAATGAACCTGATGGAATCAGATGTAGATTCTTTTGTGTATGGAAAGGGCACATGTAATGTATTAGGTGGAAGTAGAATAATTACTTATGCTGATATGCGTGAACATACACGAAAGATTCAAACCCAATTGAAGGAAGATTTCAAAAGTTTACACTCTCCAAAGGCCTCTGGAATTATGTGTACCAGAATAAGATCTCTATTACAGGAATGTCTTCCAGAGATGAAACAGCGAAACGATTGGGTTACTTTCAATGTGAGCGCGATATACGATGTTTTGGTAGGAATGTTTCCTGTTCTCATAATGGATGTGCCAATTAGAATTCACAAATGGAGCCTCGCAAAAAACACATGGATTCCAAACCCTATACAATATGAAAAGGTTGCTCTCTTTACTATGTGGGATTATCTGGATCCACTAACAAATGTCGAAAAAGGTGGAAATTACAAGGAGATAATGTGGAATCTGCTTCAATCGCAAACTCTAGTATTTTATAATGGAGGTACGCCTAGAATAAAGAATTTTGGAGAGATGGGTAAAGAAAAAGGCGTGAATATAATTTCTGGTGGACGTTATCAATTCTCTGTGCAAAAAATTAGAGCATTCGGACCCACCATTATTGGTGGACGATATAGACTAGTAGCGGTAATTACTCTTCAGGGTGTATCTCCACAAGGAGAAGGAGGTTCACATTACGTAGCTCATTTCCTTGGAACAGATGGAAGATGGTATTACTATAATGACCAAAGTGCGGTTATAACTCCTGTGAAAAATTTACCAAACTCTGGAATCTGGAAGGAAGAGAGAGGTATGATGCCATCAATGTACTTCTATCAAAAGATAAAGAATCGTTGAAACAAAATATATACGATTAACAGATGACCACACTTTATGACTACAAAGGAAGACCTTACAGACAAGGGTTCACCTTTTACAAAGACGACCACGGCAGACTGCTTAGAGTTCCATCAATGTTTGACCCTAAAGAACGCATCATGAAGTATCTACAAATATGTTTTGAGACTGGGATTGGTCTTAGGGGATATAAGGGAACCAAACCAAAGTTTAACGAGGGCGAAATTGTGGCTCATCTAGAAGAATTTTGGGAAGAGGGGGAGAGGAAGATGAAGATTATAATGGAAATGTTGGATCGCCGAGCTCGAGAATTAAAGGAACAAAAATCTATTCGTCATCTCATCTACACCAAAACTAGAGAGATTTTGAGTAAACTTACCATTCCCATATTTAACAGACAACAATTAGAAAACATTCCTAATATGAACAGGGTGATTATAGATGAGATTAGTGCTATATTAGAATAGTATATACTTTTTGTTAGAGGAACAAAAAGAAGCATACGCTAATTGTGGTAAGTTTCGGATAATAGTTTGATTCTCCAAAGCCATCGAGCTTTAGACTCTTTCCTAGTAAAGACATGGGGGGTATTATCTAATTTTCGTCTTGACGAAAATTGAAATTTGAAGACAATTTTGGATAGATATTTGTCTATCCCGGCGATATCAAGACAATGGAGCCTGTAAAAGATGTAACGAGTCGCAAAGACAAACGAGTGTATTTGATTACGGACGTTTGGGGAGGTTCGGACATTGCCTTCGTACCAGAATCCGAGTTTAAAGAATTTTTCACCGTCGAAGATAACAGATATGCTGTTTTGAACGAGGAGAAATTCGGAGGCCCGTATAATTCTTCTGATACATATATGCAAGGATGTATTGTTGATCATGGCCGTTCGTGTTATTCCATCGGCGATTTGGAGGATATATTGATTGCCAATGTGTACATCTGGAGAAAAATTTTCGAGAACATGTAATTACTTTTTGTTCTTTGAACAAAAAGACAAAGCCAAAAACATCTTCCGCGACCGAAATAGTTTTCTTTTGATGTTTTCTCCGATAATATTGTATAATATTGGCTTGAACCCAGGTATTTTCTGATTTGAAGGTGTTGACCCCCCCACATTTATAGAGCGGGGAAGCCTGCCGACCCGTTTGCAACACGAAGAATGTTCCAGTTTCTCGCGGCAAAGATATGGTCCCAAGACTGCTTGAACGGAGTCTCCGAGCCACTCGGCCAGATGATAGTCGTACCCGTAGGATTGCCAACCGACACATCCTCGTAGAAGCCCTTGGAGGCTTGGATGGCAGCGAACGACGGATCGTGGGAGATCGACACGTTGGCGAGCTTGG
>Ga0247796_1000161_pt1 | contig 9528 bp, 7 predicted proteins | sample UWRJS166409R6_FD_179941 | JGI IMG/M metagenome (GOLD analysis project Ga0247796, IMG submission 179941) | Soil microbial communities from Arlington Agricultural Research Station in Wisconsin, United States - UWRJ-S166-409R-6 | ecosystem: Environmental > Terrestrial > Soil > Agricultural land...
TGAAGATTCAGATGAAGTGGTTTGGGAAAAGAAATTTCGTTATACAAAACAAATGATTGAAAACAGACACTGGGGGTATCGCATCTACAAGTCTGATGAAAAATTTGAGGCACCGTCTGTATCAGAGAACGAATTTTCTCCCGATCTAATTAGATATCGTAATCGCCATACATTCGAAGTTTTGTCATCTAAATCGGACATTTACGGGTTCCAATTTGATCTGACTCAAGTCAGAGAAGTTCACCTCAAGAAGGAAAAGAAAAAAATTGAAAAGGGGGCCAAACAAGAGTGGTGGGCTGAAGACCCAGAGATCGAAACCGAAGAGGCGTTTTCTATAGTCAAATACGAAGTAGAGATTGAACGTAATAAGGCAGTTGCTAGCAAATTCGAAGGCAAGGCTGATAGTCCCATAACATTACAATCCTTGACCACCGCTATCGGCATAGTCATACACTCCATACAAAACGCAAAAGTTTCTGGTCAACTAATGACATTGCAAGAACGTCAAAATTCCATCAAACAACACAATGATCTATTCGCAAGAAACATTAGAGATATTGAATCCAAACGAAAGAAAAAGATTATCACTGCTCCTCACAAATTATGGAAAGATTATTGGAACAAACCCACTAATATTCAAGTGGACGATTTTCTCAACAAATATGTGGATGAATATTCCGTGACTCTCAAATTGGATGGAGTGCGTCGATTCGTGATGATCACAAATACAGGAACATATGCTGCCGGCCCCCCTGATGACATCTGGAAAATTGGAGCTCCATCTGTGGAGTATCACACTACGCTATTGGATACAGAAATGTATGAAGATGATAGCGGTGTAACATATTATGTCTTCGATATACTCTTCTACAAGGGAAGAGATGTCCGAGATAACCGATTCTCAGAACGTTTAGAAAAGGCCATGGATGTCACAAAATACTTGACAGATAAAGATATCATCTTCGATGCAAAGGTATCTACCAAGGAGTTTGCGGTCAAGGGCACGTTTTATGAACGTGCTGCAAAGACTCTAGAATTATCTGAAAGTACAACCTTGCGTTCAGATGGGTTAATCTTTCAACCAGGAAATTGGTACAAGAATAACCACACTAGAAAATGGAAGCCAGCCTCAAAACTAACTATAGATTTTCGTCTTCGACGTGTGGATGGTGATACATTCGAACTTTTGGTCGGCAGTAGCAGAGGCGAAGAAGTTGTATTCAAAGGATCTCCTCGTTACCCGTTTCAAGGAACGATTGATGTGATTGGTGGTAGATATGAAGACACAAATGTGGGTGGAGTTATAGCCGAATGTAAATGGAATTCCGATGACAACACGTTTGAGATAGACAGACTACGACAAGACAGAGATAAACCCAATGCTCTTCGTACTGCACTGGATGTGTGGGATGATATTCACAACCCCATCTCTTCTCAGACGATTTTGGGAAATACTTTGCAAGCCATGAGACGTCACCACAACATTGTCAAAAGCGAAATGTTACAAGGTGAGTTTTCATCTGGAGCTATCATCATGGACTGGGGGTCTGGACGAGGAGGTGATTTGAAAAAATGGGGTGATGTCAACTTTTCAAAAGTGTACGTGGTTGAGCCCAATGAAACAAATTTGGATGAATTGAAGAGACGGTTGGAAGAGATGATTGTCAAGGGATATGATAAAGAACGAGTGCAAATTGTAACAGACGAGGCAGGTAATTTTGTGGGAGGCCAAAATACGCAAGACTTGGTGAATGCAGTCGGCGATGATCGTTTGGATGGTATTACCGCCTTTTTCTCTTTGACTTATTTTGGTAAAGATGTTGATACGTTTAATGGAATGCTTGAAAGTCTGGATCAACTTTTGCCTGATGGTGGCAAATTTGTGGGCATAGTAATGGACGGGGACCGAGTACGAGATACTCTAGAAAAATCTAAAAAAGATCAAGCATTTGAAGAAGAAGAGGCGGCCGTCATTTCAAATCCCTCGTTTGGGATTGCTCAAGTCTCTGCATATTCTGATGTCATAGAAGAGGGTAGAAACGAAATTGAGATTAGCATAAACGATCCTACGAGTATGGTCAAAGATCAGCAAGAATGGTTGTTCTATTTTGGTATTCTACAACGTGAACTAGAAGAAAGAAATTTTGAGTTGTTGAAGACAGGATTTTTGGACGAAGGACCTAGATATGACGTACTTCCACAAGACTCAAAAACATTCAGTATGCTTAACAGGTACTTTGTATTCCAAAAGTCAGGAGATAAAAAAGTCTCGTCTGATCCACCGAAGAAAGTACCAAAATATATTGAGGCGCCCGTCGATGAACTCAGCGAACTTCCCAATATTTATGGGTTAGATCTCTTCCAAGTGGGCACTATTAGGGATAGATCTAGTTTTATTCATTCTGTGGTGAGAGCGTTCTACACTAAATACTTTGACATGACTGAAGACGAACGACGTGCATATGTTACAAAGATTAGAACAATGATGGGGAGAAAAGCATCTTCTGAGATATATGGCGAACTAAATAACGGAGAACTAGCTCGTCTATATACGAACAAGGTAATGTCAGAGATGAGTGTTCCAAATGAAAAGAGAGCGCAAACTATAGGTTACTCTGAGTATCGTTTAGATATCATAGATCCTGATACATTTATGAGTCCGCGTATCGGTCTAGAACTTTTGTCTATTCTACTAGGGATCAACATCTTTGTCTTGGATGCTACATCAAAACCTATAATAAATACATATGGGAGAGACGCAGATGACGCCAAAGAAATGTTATCTTCAAACGTCAAATCAGTGGTACTCACAACACAAGACAACATTCATTATTCTTTAGTGTCGAAAAAATCTGGAGACTCTGTGTATACTGTGTTTGATACTGACGAACAATTTATCCAAGGTATTCTTGACGAGGCTTTTCCTAGTACCCCTCTCATGACCGATGAAGAGTTGGAAGATTTCTAGAGTTATCTCTATACAGTTTGATTTTGGTCAGGACCAAAATCTTTAAACTGGTATGTGTGTTTTAAATTAAGCAAAAAAATTATAGAAGGTAATAGTAACTTTCGCGTTTTAATGTCGAAAAAATCGGGTGTTTTTGCACGTGATATGAAGACCAAGGAACAAGCTGAGATTCTCAATCCCAAGCTTGTTTATTCTCTTACCACCACTGGTAAAAAGAAATATCGTCTGACTGGAGTATCAGAGGCAGGAACTAAGCTGTCAGTATTTATTGGTGAAGACGTGGCCAAGAAATTTGGTAAGGGTGTAGAGGTAAAACCTAAACCCCGTGCCGCTCGTAAGACGTGCGAAGAAAAATTCGACGAATGCAAGGCCAAGCGTAAGCCTGCCGGTACCGGCAAACGTGGTCGTCCTGCCAAGGCCAAGGACGAAGCTGCAGAAGATGCCGTCGAAGAGGTAGTAGAAGATGCCGTCGAAGAGGCTGAGAAGGCTGTTAAGAAACTAAAGAGAGGGGCCAAGAAAGCTTCGCCTGAGGTTGTTGCAGCGGCTGAAGAGCTTGCCGATGCGGCTGAAGAGCTTGCCGATGCTGTAGATGAAGCTCCCAAGAAAGCAGTTCGTAAAGCTGCCCCTAAGAAAGCCGTAGCCAAGAAGGCGGCACCCAAGAAAGCTGTAGCCAAGAAGGCGGCACCTAAGAGAGCCGGAGCCAAAAAGGCGGCACCCAAGAGAGCAGCTAAGAAATAAATAACTACATCTTAATTTCTACCTCGAGGTAGAAATTTAAAAGAGAAAAACTTGTGCAAGGGTAATGGCTAGGTGGACGTATATCGCTATTGCAATACTTGTGATAGTTGTTTTGGTATGTCTATGTTCTAACTCTACAAGAAATCAGTTCAAATATCTAGGTAATGTATATCGTCTAGACGAGGGAGGCAGTAGAGGAGAATTAAATGAGGAATGTCTTCAACATCCAGGATATAGAATGTGCATGTTGACAGATGGAACGTCTGGTGTATGTGCTCTATCAGGAATGTGTGTCGCAGACATGGAGGTAGATCTTAGGAGAGAACAAGATGAAAATCCTAAACCATACTGCACAGAGCCCATCTTCAAAGAAGGTTGTGGAAGATGGTGTAATTGTCAAGCACTTAAGGGAATTCACGATCCGGGGTGTCTCGACGAATGTGAGTCATGGTTCTCTCCTTTGTAATAATGTCTTACCACATAGTGGAAAAAGGGTTGCCATACGCACAATACGTTTTTCGTTTACAAACGAAAAACTCATAATCAATCAGCGCATTAAAAGTCTAACTACTATCACAAAGATCACTGTATGCAGAATCAATCCTTTCAAGTTGGGACATCCATTAGAGATGGTAACGTCAAGTTTCAAAGATGATGTTAGCGCATTTGTCGCATCATATAGATATGGAGATGACACCAATATAAACAATAATCCTCCAACCACAGATACCATCCATTTGTCTTTTGAAGTATATGGTCGTAGGCAACCATTGGTCTGATCTCTGTTTAGCATTAGTCTTAACAATAGGGTAAATATGATAGTGTGCACTATGAGACCTGCCAGGTTTGGACATCCACTAGAATCTGCTATGGCAAAACCGGCTCCTTTAGTCAAAACATTTGTAAGACTATATGTAAATGGAGATGACACTAATAGAAACAAGAGACCCAGCATAAATGCCGCCGTCCATTTGTCTGACGCAGTGTAAGGTTTATCACAGATGACTGATGACATATTGTATATCCACAATACATTAATCCCAAAAATTTAATAGATTGCCAAAAATCGAAATCCAATCTATAATTGGAATGAAACTATAGATTGGAAATGTCTCTACAACTTATGCCTATTGAGATTATAGAAGAATTTCGTCTAGATTTGTCAGATATCGTGAGCCTTCAGAGACTTTGTAGGAGTATGTACTGGTTAATAAAGGAAAGAGCTCCTCGTATATTCTCTTTGGTTACGTTTAGAAAGGAAATGAAACCCTGGATTCACACACTAATGAATATAAAATTGGAAAGGGTCGAAGATCTATCTATTTTTTCTAGAGTACATTCCCTCAATCTCTCGAATACCAAAGTCAAAGATGTTTCTCTACTTGGTAGAGTTCACACTCTTAATCTTTCTTATACAAATGTTGAAGATGTTTCTCCACTCTCAGAGGTTCACACGCTAAATCTTTCTGGTACTCTGGTCGCAGATGTATCTGCTCTTGGTAAAGTTCATACCCTTAATGTCTCTTTTACTTTAGTACGAGACGCTTCCGCCCTTGGTAAAGTTCATACCCTTAATCTTTTCGGTACACAAGTAAAAAATGCGAGCGCGCTTGGTAAAGTTCACACCCTTGATCTTTCTGGTACTCTGGTCGAAGATGTTTCCCATTTGGGTAGAGTTCACACCCTCGATCTTTCAGATACACAAGTCGAAGATGTCTCTGTTCTTGGCCGAGTCCACACTCTTAATCTTTCCAATACTCTGGTCAAAGATGTCTCTGCGCTTGGCCAAGTTCATGAACTCAATCTCGCATATACTCAAATCGAAGATTTTTCCGCACTTGGTAAAGTTCACACGCTCAATCTTCGTTACACACAGATCAAAGACGTTTCGCACTTAGGTCAAGTCCATACTCTTAATCTTTATGGTACCAATGTAAAAGATGTCTCTGCTCTCGGTTGTGTACATACACTTGATCTCTCTTGTACTGAAGTAAAAGATGTCTCCGCTCTTGGTAAAGTCCATACTCTCATTCTTTTCGATACCAATGTAGAGGACGTCTCTGCTCTTGGTAAAGTTCATACTCTAGACCTTAGATTTACCAGGGTCTCGGATATTTCTGCTCTTGGCGAGGTTCACACTCTTCGCATATGCTTTACTAAAACAAAAGACGTACTAGCTTGAAGTACCTAAAAATCGAAATTCCAATATAATTAGAGACATACTATCGATCGGCAAAAATGTCTCTACAACTTATGCCTATTGAGATTATAGAAGAATTTCGTCTAGATTTGTCAGATATCGTGAGCCTTCAGAGACTTTGTAGGAGTATGTACTGGTTAATAAAGGAAAGAGGTCCTCGTATATTTTCACCGGTTATATTTAGAAAAGAAATGAAACCTTGGGCGAGTGTTCTGATGAATGTCAAATTGAATCATCTAATACATTTACCTCTTTTTGTCAAAGTTGATACGCTCGATCTTTCCGGTACAGACATTGTAGATGTTTCTTGCCTCGGAGAGGTTCATACCCTTGATCTCTCTCAGACAGAAGTTAAAGACATTTCTACCCTTGGTAAAGTCAGGACGCTTAATCTTTCCCGTACCAAAGTTAAAGATGTTTCTCACCTCGGAAGGGTCCACACTCTTGACCTCTCTTATACTCAAGTAGAAGATGTTTCTCGTCTCGGAGGGGTGCACACTCTTAATCTTTGCTATAATCCGATAGCAGATGTTTCTAATCTCGGTCACATCCATACTCTTGATCTATCACGCACTAATGTCATAGATGTTTCTCGCCTCGGAGAGGTCCACACACTTAATCTTTCTAATACCAATGTAGACAATGTGTCTGCTCTTGGTAAAGTTCACACCCTTGATCTTTCTTCTACGCTCGTTAAAGATGTGTCTGCCCTTGGACATGTCCATACTCTTAATCTTGCCCGGACCAATGTAAAAGATGTGTCTGCTCTTGGCAAAGTTCACACTCTCGATTTGTCTAATACCAACGTAAAAGACACCTCTGCCCTTGGTAAAGTCCATACTCTTAAATTGTGGAACATCAAAATCAAGACCGTGTCGCATCTCTCTCAAGTTCACACTCTTATTCTTTCTTATACCGACGTCAACGATGTCTCAGCGCTCGGTAATATTCATACTCTTCATCTTTGTGGCATGGACGTGGTCAATGTTTCAGCGCTCAATAACGTTCATACACTTAATCTATCCCATACAGATATAGATGATGTATCGGCCCTTGGCTTCGTGAATACTCTTAATCTTTCATATACGCGAATTAAAGATGTCTCTTCTCTTGGTTGTGTGGATACATTGGATCTCTCTTGTACTCCAGTCAAAGATGTCTCGGCCCTTGGTAACGTCCGCAACCTTAATCTTTCCTATAGCAAAGTGAAAAACGTATCTGCCCTTGGTAATGTTCATACGCTTAATCTTTCGCATACTCGAGTTGAGGATGTATCTGCCCTTGGTAAAGTTCATACACTTAATCTCTCTGATACTAACGTAATGGATGTTTCTGCTCTTGGAGGGGTGTACACGCTTGATCTCTCTCGTACTAAAATTCAAGATGTGAGTGTTCTTGGTCGCGTGCACACGCTTCATCTCTGTCATACTAAAATTATAAACGTTTCCTCCTTGGATCGTGTACATACACTTAATCTTTCCTGTACTGATGTCAGAGATGTTTCTTGCCTTGGCAAAGTTCACACTCTTAATCTTTCCTGTACTCTAGTGGAAGACGTCTCTGCCCTTGGTAAAGTTCATTCTCTTAATATTTCTTACACAAGAGTAAAGGACATCTCTGTTGTAGACCAAATTTGTAACCTTATCCAATAACAACAACCTCTATTAATTTGATTTCTTGTCAAGCAAGAAATCTGGAAACATAGATTAATATGCTAGTCTCGATTGATCTGCACCAGCAGTCAACATACCATGACGTCTCATTTCGTACTTTCCTCCAGGACGATGAATTCTTCCCACCTCTGGGATATAATACGTAGAGCCTCTGTTTAGTCTGGCATAAAAGGTGGGCTTGCTCGGGTCATCTTTTGGCAGAATATATATAGTAGCATATGCATCATAGTGGACATGTGGTAATTCTGCCTCGCCTCTTAGTGGGCCAATAGTTCTTAGAGGTGAGCCTGGATTCGAAGTGTCAATGGTTTCAACAGCTATCATGTAATCCTCAGACTTCATAGTGGACGGAAAATGGAAGAAGACAAAATCATCAACATTCACTCTTCCTGGAAGTTGTTTGGGTAAGCTGTAAAACTTACCATTAGAGAATGGAAGATCTAACTGAACAAATTTTTGCGTCATTGGCACAACTAGAATATATCAAGAGAAAAACTTTTGATTACTACGTACGTATTATTGGGAAAAAATTGAAACCATAACCCACTTGATCTAATCTAGATGTCCTCTCTTAAAGTTTGAGTTAAAGTCAAGCTTCTCTTCATCTCAGGTTATGGCTACAGAAGTTACCCTCGAAGATGCTCTTCAAGAACTTTATAACACGTATGGTCAAAGCGAAGTAGTCGCTGCAGTACAGGCTGATTCTGGTGATGCTCCTCAGAAGGCCGAAGCACATACTTGTGAATACACTGTCAATACTAAGACTGAAGGAGCTAAAATTTGTGGCAAGTCTGCCAAAAACGAACATGATGGTATGTGGTTCTGTGGTACTGACAAGAGCGGCCATTACAAACAGACAGTGGCGGCGTCTAAAAAGGTCGTTACCAAGAAAGTTTTACCAGCGGCTAAACCTGTAGCTAAAGCGCCAGCGGCTAAACCTCAAGCAAAGGGTGTAGATGCCAAGGCCAAAACTGCCGCTCTAGTGCAAAAGGTCACCAAGAAAGATAAACTAGATCTTCACGAAATTGTCCCTGGGTCTGGTGTCTTTGTCGACATTACTCATCATCGTATCGCCTTTGAGAAAAAAACTCAAGAAGCTTATGGTATCTTGGACGAAGACAACGAAACCATCTTGCCTCTCAGTGACGAAGCCATTGTATTTTTGGAAGCACACAATATCAAGTTCCGCGCACCGGCCAAACCTAAAGCCGCTCCAAAAACTACGGCGGCAAAACCTGCGGCTGCTCCGGCAAAACCAGCAGCCGCAAAGGTAGTTGCGAAAGCTCCTGCGGCTGCTCCGGCAAAGGTAGTTGCGAAAGCTCCTGCGGCTGTTCCGGCAAAGGTAGTTGCGAAAGTTCCTGTCAAAGTTGAGGCTAAAGCTCCGGTTGCCAAACCTGTAGCTAAGACCCCTGTGGCCAAGGTTGCGCCTAAACCAACGGCGCCAGTGAAAACCGTCCAAAAACCCCCCGTAAAAACTGCACCGGCGAAAGTACAGGAACCCACTGTAGAAGACGAAGAAACTCTAGATGAACTCAAACAAGGTGTAGAAGATGCTGTAACTGAAGTTGACGAGGCCGAACCTAATCCTGAAGAAGTACCAGAAGAGGCTACGGAAGAGGTCGATGCAGGTGAAGAAGAGATTGATCTTGGAGGCGAAGACGAGGAACCCGTGGTGGAGGAAGAGGTTGGTGACGTTGTGGAAGAGGATGAAGGTCCTGATATCGAAGAGGCCGAGGAAGGGGAGGCTGCAGAAGATGAAGGGGAAGAGGCAGAAAATGCAGAAGAGTAAAGATTTGATTATTTTGCTCGTTGAGCAAAATACTTAGTAGTTTGAACAAAAGATCTATAAAAGATATTGTTCTCAATCTAGCATGAGTGGTAGTAATATCGCTAGACCTAGGACTTCTAGGAGACTTCCCAAGAGTAGTCAATACGTCATTGTAAGTTAC
>Ga0247796_1000162_pt1 | contig 9513 bp, 10 predicted proteins | sample UWRJS166409R6_FD_179941 | JGI IMG/M metagenome (GOLD analysis project Ga0247796, IMG submission 179941) | Soil microbial communities from Arlington Agricultural Research Station in Wisconsin, United States - UWRJ-S166-409R-6 | ecosystem: Environmental > Terrestrial > Soil > Agricultural land...
CGACGGGCGGATCTACACGTTTGCTGAGCATTACGCTCCTCGGATGACGATCGCCGAGCACTCCAAGGTGGTGCTCGCCCGGGAACGGGAGTGGCAGAAGCAGCCCGATGTCCGCACCGGCGACCCTGCAATGAAGCAGACGTCCGGGATCACCGGCACGAACTACCTGATGGAGTACGCGCGGTGCGGCATCGGGATCGGCGTGGAGGGCGTCCCGCACGACGTCATGATCGGCGTCGAGAAGATGCAGCAGTACCTCGGCATCCAGCACAAGAGCCCGTGGGGCGTGGAGCGGCCGACGTGGATGGTCTCCCCCAACTGCGTCAACCTGATCCGTGAGCTGAAGAAGCTCCGGTGGGCCACGTACGAGTCGTCGAAGATGAGCTACGACAAGAACCGCCGCGAGGAGATCCACAAGAAGGACGACCACGCGGCCGACTCGCTGCGCTATTTCTTCACGCTGATGCCTGACCTCGTCCCGCTCCCGGCTGACGCCAGGATCAACGACGGCGCCCCGCTGGGCAGCTACTGGGACGTCATGAAGCAGATCCAGGACGGTCACAACAGCGAGCTGCGCACACCTAGTACCACAATGTGGGATACGCTGGACCCCGACATGGAGGAGATCGAATCGTGGTCAGCAGCAGGTACCAGCTCGTAGCAGCCCCCGCGTACGAACCCGGCGAGGACGTCATCACGCGCTCCACCATCGGCCCGTTCGTCGACGCAGGGGCCTGGATTCAGCCCTCCCCGCGCCGGAAGCGCATCTATCTCTCTGTCGACACGATCCGGGAGCTTGCCGAGGTGGCCGGAATCAGCCGCCCCGAGAGCCTGTCGGAGCTGCAGCTAGCCGCTGCCCGCGCAGAAGGCGCGCTGGCCGTCCTGAAGGAGAATCTCGGTGGAGATCTGGTTCATACTCTTGTTCGTCTTGGTCATCTGCTCTCTGGGGCTGGTGGCGTGGACGGTGACGACAACGCAGAAGACGACCCTGAGCTTGTCCGATCGGTCAACCAGACTGGTTGAGGCCGTCCTCGAGGCTGACGACGCTCGAGCGAGGCTGCTAGACAAGGCAGTCACCCTCCTCTCCTCCAAGGATCCACTCGCCTTCCAGGCGGTCCAGGCGATGAACCAGCACGGCCCGTATGATGAGCGGTACGATCCGTCTGACGAGGCGGAACTGAAGCGACTCGGCGAGGCCATCAAGGAAGGCGACATAAGTGTCGATGACAGCGACGAAACCAGCCGCGAGCAGGAACGCGAGTTCCTCCACAGCATCGGCGTCCCCTTCAGCGATCTCTGATCTCACGCAGTCCTCTGCGGCGCCGGTCAAGCTCCCCGAGACAGACGTCGATGATCTGATCAAGTTCCGGGAATCCCCCGAGGGCAAGAAGCTCGCAGCGTGGGCGAAGAGTGCCTTCAACGACGCCCGTGACGCCCGCACCTCGCACCAGCACCAGTGGTACATCAACCTGCTGATGGTGTTCGGCAATCAGTACCTGTCGAGTGTGCAGACGGCGGGCAACGAGAAGCGCCTGCTGCCGCAGAAGACCCCCAGCTACGTGCGCCGGAAGCAGATCAACCGGCTCCAGGCGTTCGTCCGCACGGAGTGCTCCAAGTTCCAGTCCACGTTCCCGTCCCTGATCGTCGTCCCCTCCACGTCGGAGGAGGAGGACATCCGCGCCGCGTACGCCTCCGAGCAGGCGTGGCAGTCAATGCAGGAGACCAAGAAGCTGCGCCGGGTCTGGGCACGCGCCACCTGGTGGATGGTCATCACCGGCAACGGCTTCCTGAAGCAGTGGTGGGATCCGTCCTGTGAGGTGCCCGGGAAGGATCCGAAGACGGTGTCGAAGGGCGACATCAAGTTCGAGTCCGTCTCCCCGTTCCACCTCTTCGTCGCGGACACCTTCGAGCGCGAGATCGACGACCAGGCGTACGTCATCCAGGCGCAGACGAAGACGGCCGACTGGGCTCGTGCGTACTACGCCGACGAGCTGAAGGGCGTCAAGCTCGCGGAGGGCTCCACGAACGGCTCCGCTGGCAACCTCGACAACTCCTTCCGTGAGGTCATCGGCGGCACCGACCCGAAGAAGGACAAGGTCACCGTCTACGAGTACTGGGTCAAGAAGGGCGCCACCGAGCTGCTCCCCAATGGCGGGCTCGTGATCATGATCGACGACACGATCGTGGCCTACTCGGACACCTTCCCGTACAAGCACGGGCAGTACCCGTTCTCCAAGATCGAGCACATCTCGACGGACACTTTCTATGCGATCTCGCCGGTCAACTCGCTGATCGACCTCCAGAAGGAGTTCAACGAGATCCGCACCGACATCGCAATGGCAGGCAAGAGGATGGCGCGGCCTCAGCTTCTTGCTACAAAGGGCTCCATCGTAGTGAGCAGAATGACCAATGAGCCTGGCTCGGTCATCGAGGTCGAACCCGGCTACGCGCTGCCCACGCCGATCCCCCTGTCGTCGCTCCCGCAGTACTACCTGGAGCAGCAGGACCGCATCCTGGCCGACTTCGAGGACATCTCCGGGCAGCACGAGGTCTCGAAGGGTCAGGCCCCACAGGGCGTCACGGCAGGCACCGCCTTGTCGTTCCTCAAGGAGACCGACGACGCGTACCTCACCCCGCAGTACCAGAACATCGAGGAGGGCGTGGAGCGCACCGCCACGCAGAGCCTGTCACTGTTCAACCAGTACGTCGACATCGAGCGCAAGCTGCAGGTGATCGGCAAGGACGGCTCATTCGACGTCCTGATGATGCAAGGCTCCGACATCGCGTCCGGACTGGACGTGCGCGTCGAGCGCGGGTCCAGCATCGGCGAGTCCCAGGCGGCGAAGCAGGCCAGGCTCCTGGAGTACTTCCAGAACGGGATCATCGATCAGGGCACCATCCTGCGTCTGCTCGAGCTAGGCGGGCCTCAGAAGCTGCTCGACACGATGAACGTCGCGGCGCGCAAGGCACAGCGCGAGAACCTCAAGATGAAGGCTCTCGACCAGACCGCGATCGAGCAGCAGGCGCAGGTGTTCGTGCAGGAGCAGGTACAGCAGCTCGCACAGGATCCGGCGATGATGGAGCAGCTCGTCGCGGAGGGGCACACCTCTGAGTCGATCATCCAGACGATCCAGCAGAGCGCACCGCCCATGGTCCCTGTCGACGACTTCGACCTGCACGAAGTGCACCTCGAGGAGCACAACCGCTACCGGATGAGTCAGGAGTACGAGACCCTCCCGGATCCGGTGAAGCAGGAGTTCCAGAAGCACTGCGCGAGCCACGAGCAGTTCCTCCAGCAGGCGATGGCGATGCAGATGATGATGCAGAACATGGGCGGCGCCCAGCCAGGCGCTGGAGGCCCTGAGGCACAGCCCGGAGGAGAAACCCCTGGTCCACAGGCATTGCCTGGTAGCATGGGCCCTGAACAGCCCGCAGCTTAGAGAAGGAGCACCATGGCTCAGTTCGATGTCGTCAATGACACAGCCCCGAAGCGGCTCAACAACCGCGTCGTGAAGCCCACGATCTCGGAGCTGCGCGCTGCGATCTCGGGCTCTGGCGTTGCCGCCAGCTATCCCACCGCCACCCTGAACAGCTCGACGCGGAACGACCTCATCCGCATCTGTCGGGTCCACAGCATTGCGGTGACAACCGCTCTCTGATCTGCAGATTCCGCCACCATCCGGGCTGCACGCAGCGCCCCCCAGCCTTCGGGCCCGGGGGCGTTGTGCATTTTGCGGTGCCTAACAGGGCTTTACGCAGCATTCTGCTGACTACGTGCTACGATTTCGAGCAAGACGCCAAGGCCGTGAGTAGGTACAGCAGAATGGAACGGAACGATGGATCCTGACGAGGTCGGCCAAGACTCCACCACCGAGGTTGACGCCCCGGTTGAGGTAGAGAACAGCACCCCGGAGACCACCGAGCAGCCTTCAGAGGATACGTTCAGCGGACACCCCGCCTGGAAGCCCTTCGAAGAGGCAGTCGGCCCCATCGCATACCGTGCGATCGAACCCGAGCTTCGTAAGATGAACGAAGCGTTCGAGGCCAAGATCAGATCGACCAACGAGTCGCTGAAACCCTGGAAGGGCTTCATCGATGAGGGAGTCTCCCCTGATGAACTCCGGTTCTCCCGGCAGATCATGCAGGAGGTCAACAACGATCCTCTCGCCTTCCGAGGCAAGCTGGAAGCGTACCTGCAGCAGCAGGGCATGCTCCCCGCTGAGGCAGCAGCCGCTGCTGAAGAGGTTCTGGATGACCTGTCGGATGACGACGAGGATCCCCGCATCAAGAAGCTCGAGTCTGAGCTAGCTCAGATCCGGGAAGCCCAAGGCCAGACGGCACAGGCACAGCAGACATGGCTCGCGGAGCAGCAGCACGCGAAGCAGGTCGCACAGGAGGAGAGCAAGCTCGCCTCCGAGATCGAGGCCCTGAAGGCCAAGGGAGCCGATGACTTTGCCATCGGTCAGACCCTGGAACGGGCAGAACTGCAGTTCCTCCGCCACGGGAAGCCGAAGCCCCTCGCAGACATCTACGAGGAGTGGTCGACCAGCGTACGCGGAACCATTCTCGGAACACCTCGCCCTGTGAACTCAGCGCCGAGGCTTCCATCCGGCTCGGGCGGCACGCCGTCCTCCGGGGGTGTCGATCTGGCCACTGCTTCTCGCGAGCAGAGTCGGGACACTCTGGCGGCTCTCCTCTCTGCGAACAAGGGCAACTGACCAACCCGGCATAAGGAGCCACTTCCATGGGCGCAACGCTCTCCACGATCACCCCGTACCTCAAAGAGGTCTACACGGGGAAGATCCGTCGTCAGCTCAACGACGACGTCACCACCCTGAAGCGCATCACGCGCTCTGACGCAGGTATCACCTCCAACCACGAGGGCAAGTACGTCACCTTCCCGGTGCACGTCCGTCGCAACTCGGGTATCGGATCCCGTCTCGAGTCCGAAGCGCTGCCCCCGGCAGGCCAGCAGGGCTACGCGGCTGCTCAGCTCAACCTGAAGAGCGCGTATGGCGCTCTCGAGCTGACGGGCCACTCCATCGACATGGCTGACAGCGACCCGAAGGCGTTCGCGAAGTCCATCGATGAGGAGATGGAGCGCCTCCGCGTCGACCTCAAGAAGGACATGAACCGCCAGATCTACGGCGACGGCACCGGTGCGATCGGTGTTGTGTCGGCGGTCGTGACCTCGACGACCATCCCGGTCACCGACGCACGTCTGTTCCAGATCGGCGCGATCGTCGACCTCGTCACGCTGCCGTCCACGGTGGCGCAGGCGAGCCGCACGATCACGGGCGTCTCGCTCACGGCGGGTGCCAACACGATCACCGTGTCGGGCGCCGCGATCACCACGGTCGTCGGCCAGATCATCGTTCGCGCTGGCTCGCTGAACCGCGAAGTCACCGGGCTCAACTCGATCATCAAGAACACCGGCACGCTGTACAACATCAACCCCGTCACCGAGCCAGAGTGGACCTCCGAGGTCGACGACAACGGCGGCACCCCCCGGGCACTGTCCGAGGGCCTGATGATCACGATGTCCGACCGCATCCGCACCCGGGGCGGCAAGACCACGGTCATCTTCCAGTCGCTCGGCGTGCGCCGTGCGTACTTCAACCTGCTGTCGCAGATGCGGACGATCGTCAACGATCAGAAGTTCTCGGGCGGCTTCACCGGCCTCGCATTCACGACCGACAGCGGCGAGATCCCTGTCGTCGCGGACGTCGACGCACCTCTGTCGACGCAGTGGTTCGTGAACGAGGACGCGCTCACCTGGTACCGTCACGCCGAGTGGGACTGGCTCGACCGCGACGGCTCGCTCTGGAAGCAGAAGCGTGACGCCACGAACGTCTACGAGATCTGGCAGGCATGGCTCGTGGAGCGTCACGAGCTGGGCACCGACCGCCGCAACACCCACGGCAAGATCTCGGCGATCACCGAGGCGTAGCCCCTGCGACGAAGAGGCGCTCGGGACATTCCTGGGCGCCTCTTCGTACGAGGAGGAGAGCGTGACTTCGTCAGTGAACAAGAGACTTGCTTCGACAGGCATTTGGACTGTCGTCTCAGTGGCATTAGTGCTGCTGTCCATCCTTCTCCTCTCCACCGCCAAGAACCCAGACGGAAGCCACTGGCTCGAGTCCTCAACCGTCGCCTCGACACTCGCCACCCTTGGCCTCATTGCAGCAGCCGTCCTACCTACGGTCCTCGGCACCCGCAAGGATGCGGCAGAGGTCCGGGAGCAGGTCCAGAACTCCCATATGAAGCCTGACGGATCGCCGCTCAACCTCCGTGATGATCTTGACGACAAGCACGATATCTTGGTCTCAGGGCTGAAGCACCTCACCACACTCGTAGAGGGCACGATAGAGGATCAGCGGACCTCCCGAGAGAGCCTGTCGGATCTCGCGAAGAAGGTCGACCTGCACGGCAGAGCAATACGCACACTCGAAGGAAGACATGATGACTGAGTCCCTCACCCCCAATGTCCGTATCGAGAGCCCGAAGGCTCGCAAGATCATCGGTGATGCGATCGGCTGGGCCGGTGTCGCGGTCACGGCGGCGGTCATCGTCGACCAGGCCATCCCCGCGATCGACCTGGCTTTCATCACCGTCCCCGCAGGCGCGATCGTGCTCGGGTTCTTGAGCCTGTTCCAGACCATCGTCACCAGCCCGAACGTCCCTACGGAGTAGAGCATGCCTTCAAGCACCATCGTCTCCGGAACCATCTGGCGGGCCGAGTATGGCGAGATCAGTGAACAGGCCCAGTTCCGCGTAGGGTACATCGGCAGCTTGGCGTACGAGGCCACCTTCCCGATCGGCTTCCTGTCGGACATGATCAGCGTGCTTGCGGCTGTCACGCCGCTCGCGCCTGGCGTGCTGGCCTCAGGTGTGAGCCTGCAGGCGCGAAAGCTCAACACCTTCCACTACGACGTCGTCGTGGAGCCCCGGTCGGACAGCAGCCCGCCCGCATACATGCAGTTCTACAGCGAGTACACGAGTGACCTGATCACGGTGCTCGCGCAGCTCAGCGAGCTGGTCACCACGGTCCATGCGGGGGACTGGGACAACAGCGAGCAGAACTTCGAGGAGATGGACGAGCGCTACGCTCACCTCGACGACGAGGGCGATCTCGTCATCAACGGACAGCCTGTCGGCAACATCATCGCAGGCTCGGGGGTTACTGCTGAGGGTGCAGTCGATGCCGTTGCCGCCTCTCTGGTGGCTGGCGCCAACGTCACCATCACCTACAACGACGCGGCCGACACGATCACCGTCGCGGCTACGGGCGGCAGCGGAGGCGGGCTCGACACGGAGCAGGTCATCGATGCTGTCGCGGCGTCGCTCGTCGCTGGGACAAACGTCACGATCACGTACAACGACGCTGCAGGCACCATCACGATCGCCTCCACAGGCGGTGGTGGAGGCTCCTCACTCCCTGACCCGAACGCGGACAAGATCCGGTTCTGGGACGACTCGGCAGGGGCAGAGGCGTACCTGGCTGTCGGCACCGGCCTACAGATCACAGGCACCACGCTCAACTCGACAGCAGCAGCGGGGACTTCGACCAGTCTCGACATCGAGATGATCAGCGGGTTCTACGACTTCCCGTCCACTATCGGCACCGGGGTCATTCGCGTCAACGCGTATGGCCCGACGATCTACACGTCCAGCAATGTCAAGATCAACGGCACGGCGAGCGCGACGCTCCCGACGTACATCGGGCTCGGCGCAGGCAAGGCCCGACTGCGCTACTTCTACGACACGGAGGTGGGTTGATGGCTAGAGCTGTCACACAGCCGTTCGAGCCGTACCTCTTCGACGCCACGGATGACACGAGCAAGCTCCCTGAGCGAGTCAACCTGCCGTTCAACGTCACCTATGTCGCCCCTCAGCCCGTCAGGATGGGCACGGGTACGGAGCCGTGGCGCCGGGTTGACGGTGATAACAAGCCTGACTATCTGGACGGCATGACGACAGGGGTGACCATCCTCGACGTCTCCAACTTCGGAGCCCCGAGCGGCTCGGCGGACACGGCAGCGTTGATTCGGGGAATGCTTGGCTCGATCGCCACTAGCGCATACCTGAAGTTCCCGCACGGCGTCTTCCACTTCCCCGTGATCCAGAATGTCGCGACGAGTGACTTCGACCTACGAGGCACCTACGATCACGGTCGTAAGGTGCAGGGCTACATCGGCACCCCACGCACGTACGACTCCTTCGGTCAGGTCGTAGGCGAGACCATCTTCGTCTGCGATGAGAACTGGATCGCGAACTGCGCAGGTGCTGTCGGATATGTCACTGATCGCGTTGCCCCTGCACTCAACGGGACAACCTTCTCGTACCTGTCCAACACTCCCGGGGGGAACACGCCCACACTCCCGCCGCTCTTCATCACCGAGATCACCTTCGACGCCTACCAGCAGAAGCCGTTCACGAGCTTCACTCTTGCGGCTCAGGCGCCCTTCCAGCGTAACGACGCCGTCGCCTCGCCTCTCGCGTTCAACGGGGTCAACCTCGTTCGCCCTCAGCCAGACTCTGTCATGCAGTACTGCCGCTTTCGAGGCTTCTCGTCCGGCTACACGAGCGCCCCTCCGTACGAGGCGGGCTCCTGCAATACGCAGTACTCCAACGGTTTCACCTACCGATACTGCGAGGTGGACGGTCGTGTTGCTGCGTGGATCGACCCCGCCCGACCTCGCCAGGGCGGCGGGCTCATGCAGAACAAAGAGATCGACATTCGATTCGAGCATGTCTATCTGCACCACACACGTCGGTCGGGGAACGCGCTCAACACGAACTGGGACGACTGGACTGCTGTCTACTACTACGAGAACTACCAGCAGCACGACATCGCCAACATCGACTCGACGGACCCGTACCCGTCCGATGTCGGGACGCTTCCAGGTGGCTTCAACAACTGGAACGTCGAGGCCGTCACGGGCCGGATCTACATCATCAACTGCTTCGCGAACACCGAGCACATGCACATCAACTGGGTCGTGCCTTACCAGGGCAGCTCGGGGACACGGTATCGGCTCCCCGACCACACGGTGTTCTTCGTGCGAGGCTTCCGCACGACGGACACCAAGTACGGCGGTTGCCTCCGCATCGGCATGGGGGGCAAGGGTCAGTCTCCTGTGTGGCCTGTGAATGCTCAGCTCCTCGCTGTTGGCATCGACGCCAGCAACCTCTTCGACGTTCGCTGGAATGTGGAAGACTCAGTTCGGATGAGCGGGGTTCGCGCGAGCGTGTGGACAGCACGTCAGGCTTCCAACGGGGATGCGGCGACGTATTACCCCAAAGATCAGTACTTCGTCGTCGACTACTAGGAGAAAGACATGACTGGACCCATCTCAGATCAGTGGACCGGAAACGGGATCGCTGACGGGACTACGCTCACATCAGGGAACGTCGTCACGGCGGGGAACTTCACCGGCTCCGGTGTCACCTGGTCTCGCGGCGCGTCAGGAACGCCCAGCGCCTTCCGCACCAACGGGAACGGCTTTGAGG
>Ga0247796_1000163_pt1 | contig 9488 bp, 9 predicted proteins | sample UWRJS166409R6_FD_179941 | JGI IMG/M metagenome (GOLD analysis project Ga0247796, IMG submission 179941) | Soil microbial communities from Arlington Agricultural Research Station in Wisconsin, United States - UWRJ-S166-409R-6 | ecosystem: Environmental > Terrestrial > Soil > Agricultural land...
ACATTGGCAATAGTTTGCCAGAAATCATATCCAATTTTCGATTTTTGTCGGTCAAGATTATATAGCTATTTTCCATGGCGCAGCTTGAGAAAAATGTCTACAGAACTCTGTATAAGATGGCTTTGCCCGTGGCCTCCGATACAGGTGGACAGCTGGACCGCTAAGCTCATGATCCTGTTCTGAACACTGGATAAAATTTTAAGGCCTACATTGTCGCTGGCGAACCTGCAATACAGTTTGACGGTCAGGATGTGGAATGGGAGAGTATGGGCTTTCAGACTGCCGATGACCTAGCCCGCCTCCGCGCCTCTGCGCTGACGATGATGCAAGACCAAGGACGTTGGTGTTCGATTCTCTAGAATTAAGATTATGTTGTACCGGTAACTGCAATTTTTCCCCGCAAAATCGCACGTTCCATACAAAATTGAGTTAAGATTATGTTGAACATTAGTACCAGCAACCATGCAAATTTTCATCAAGACGCTCACTGGGAAGACTATAACCTTAGAGGTGGAACCTTCTGATAGTATAGACAATATCAAACAAAAAATTCAAGACAAAGAAGGAATTCCTGGCGATCAACAACGATTAATCTTTGCCGGAAAGCAACTAGAAGAAGGAAGGACGTTATCTGATTACAATATACAAAAGGAATCCACTTTGCATCTTGTACTCAGATTACGAGGAGGTTACTCATCTTAGTCGATTTCTACTAGAAATAAACTTTTACGCTATGCGTAAAAGTATAAGCCAACGATTTAAATCAAGGCATCGCCGATCTTTGCAATCTTCTCCTCATTGGGCATATCTGAACGAATAATATCAGCGATACTCGCAATAATATCTTCTACATGATTTACCTTATCTACCATGGTTTGAAGTTGAACGGCAGTAGCATAGCATTTAGGTCCAAGTATATTATCCAAGAATGCTTTATGAGGTCCGTCTGAGAACTCTTTGAGTTTCTCATCAAAATCCTGTTTGACATTGATGTGTCGTTTCAACAAAATTCTTTTTATCTCCAGAACACTTCCTTTGGGATCATCGTTTTTTAAGATAACATTACAGATAGACTCTTGAATCTTTGCAAGAAGAGAAAGTTTAACTTCAGCCATTGTATAAGTCACATGCGCAAGTGTGTTAAGTTCTTCTTCCTTCTTGGAAAGATCGGCGTCCTTGGTCTCCATGGGCGTTATAACATAACATTTTTGAATAACATTTTCAATATTTTCAGATAAGTAATTTCGACATCGAAGAGGTCGAAATTTAATTTGTACCTTGTCAAGGTACAAATTTAACGGTATTACGCGTAGCGTAATACCCTAATTTAAATCATCGTACCTTTGACACACTCTATTGAATTTTCAGTAGTACGTTGATCTTTTCTGTATATGCGATCTCCAATATTTACATCTCCCAATAAACCAACCAACAAAAGTTTGGCAATCTTGTAATTTGATATCTTGTGAATCGTTCTTGTGGGGACGTGATCTATGCAGAAAACGATCTTATCTGATCCATTGACTAGACTAGTATTTATGTCCAAATATAGATCTAGATTAGACCATTCTAGACTTATACCAGATTCAGAGTACACAAAGTTTAAGTGGTCACTCAATAGTTCTTCTTCATCTAGATCAAATATTAGATAACACGCCTCAAGGTATAACTCTGATTTGACGTGTTGTTTCACTCCTCTGATGTCTTCAATTATCTTTTTGGGGAGAAGACATCTGTAACCATCTCCAGTTGACTTCATGTATATACCTAACTTTTATCTAAGACAATTTTGGCGTCATATCAGTTCACTTGCCATGTCAATGCTCCAGGAGCGGCAGGCGGGGTCAAAGTAGTCACTTGGTATGAGCTATAATAATACACGGGGCCGTTGGGATTGGGAGCCAGCCACGGAGGACCACTTACTCCAGAGTTGACAAACAAAGAGGTAACAGCTATCAAATCTCCTCCCTGTAGAGATCCTCCTGGGATTGGTACGTTCCAATTGGTATTTGCGGCCGTATAATCTATGATAACCTGTGCAGCAGTGAAAATGTTTGGAATGGAAACATACGGCTGGGGATCATTATAATGATACACAGTTCCTCCTCTGGTAACGGTAACATATGCAAAGTTCTTTTCATTAATTCCCGCAGGTATGGGTTGTAAAAATGAAATCTGATATAGAGATGAAGTATCGCCAACTTTTGGAGGTGTGGTAACAGTCGCCGAGGTTACGAGTCTTTGTTGATTGAGCTGTAGATGTGATTGAAGGTTGAGCGCAATTGCTGTCCAGCTACTAGATAATCCGTTGGTACCTACAGTCTGTACGGCAAATTGAATAGTAGAGCCAAAGTCACATCCGCTACATGTAGTGCTATTTAGTATGGCAGAATTCGTCGTCGAACTTTGAATGGGTCCTGACCATAATGCGGGATTTGCATTACATGCGTTAGGGCTAGGGATACATACCCTCCAGTTATAGGAAGCGGCCCCTGGTACTGCTGCCCAAGTCATAGCTATTGAGTTATTCCCAAAGAAAAAGTGTTCTACGCCTCTTCTACATACCAACACATACACAAAAAACACAAGAGCTATAACAAGTAACAGAACCACCAGCCGCATTGATAATAGATAAGATTTTATACATACTACAAAATCGAGATAAAGATGTATACTCAAGATTAGTGATCCGTGGATATAGATGGAAAAAGAAGAGTTTGTTAATATTCCTCGCGATGTCGAGGATTCTCATTATCGCTATCGGATGCCAATTTTGAATGTCAAAATAGAAGGCAGAGGGAATGGTATCAAGACTAGACTGATAAACATTGTCGAAATTTCAAAGGCTCTAGATAGACCTACCACGTATGTTGTGAAATTTTTCGGATTTGAATTGGGGGCTCAAGTGATTATACCTCCTATACCAGAAGGACAATTTCTGGTCAATGGAAAACATGATGCCAATGATCTAGCCAAATTATTGGATCGCTTCATTGAGAAATATGTATTGTGTGGTGGGTGTAGAAATCCAGAGACTGTGATTATGATCAAGAGAGAGGCGCCCAGAATGAGATGTAAAGCATGCGGACGTATCACTGTGTGTGATGTGTCCCACAAAATTGCAAACTATATAGTTAAGTTTCCTCCTATAGATCCAACTCAAAAAGAGACTACAGAGGACGACATCTACGATAATAGTATACCTGAAGATGTGGATGATGACTGGGCAGTCTCCGTAGAACCAGAAGAAGTTGCAAAGAGACAACTTGCATTATCTGGTGGTCTATCTTCTATATTGTGGGATGACTGTGATGAAATAATACCAGCAGATGTATGGTCTCCATATCAACGAGAAGAAGAGGTGAGAACGATATCGCCTGTCATACGAAAGATAACTCCTATAGAAAATCCTTTACCTGTACTCTCCCAATATTGGGAAACATGCCCAAAAGATTCGGACGTCACGTTTAACTTGGAAAACGTGGCAAAATTTTGTAAATGGACCGATGAAGTAATGCTTAGGAATATCTTTGCATCGTTATGGATGGATTTTAAGCCCGAAGGAGCCATTCTAAAAGGTCATTATCTTAGCTTATTTGTCAAAGATGAGAGCTCTCAAAAGCAAATTTTTAGATACATGGAGAAGATGGCCACGGAAAATAAAAATTTTGCGGTCTCTTTTCAAGATATCTTGGCCATGTTTTGGCAAGAAAGAGTATTGGAAGAAGAGGTTATCAAAAAATGGTACACTCATCCAAACCCCAAAACCCCAGAAAAAGTGTCCAAGTTTATTAGAGATCGATGTGAAAAATTTATCAAATGGCTAGCCCAACCGGAGGGTGATGAACTTCCCCGAATAAATAAACTTTGAATGATTTCGTTTACTCAATGATAAATTTTCGAAGGTTTTGAATTTCTACCTCGAAGAGGTAGAAATTTTAACGGTATTACGCGTAGCGTAATACCTTAATTTGAATTTTACCACATTTTCCATCCTTGGTGCCTTAGAGACTAAGTGTATGACCGATATTCTATTTGTGTACCGCACAAATTAAGAGTATGGACTCTACCAAGGGCAGAGACATCTTCGACATTAGTATAGGAGAGATTGAGAGTATGCACGCGGTCAAGGGCGCTCACATCTTTAACTTTGGTATAAGAGAGATTAAGCGTATGCACGCGACCAAGGGCGTTTACATCTTTAACTTTAGTATAAGAGAGATTAAGAGTGTGTACGTTACCGAGAGCAGACACATCTTTGACTTTGGTAAAAGAAAGATCGAGCGTGTGGACATGGCCAAGGGCGGAAACGTCTGTAACGTTAGTAGCGTAGAGATTAAGAGTATGCACATTGCCAAGAGCACTCACATCTTCTACTTGAGTATATGAAAGATCGAGAGTATGGACCTTTTGAAGAGCACTCGCGTTTTTGGCTTTGATAGCGGAAAGATTGAGGGTATGCACCCTCCCAAGGGCGCTTACATCTTCTACGTCAGTACGACAAAGATTGAGAGTGTGGACATTGCCAAGTGTTGAAACATTTGCAACTTTAGTATAAGAGAGATCGAGAATATGGACATTACCAAGCGCTGAGACGTCTTCGACTTTAGTATGGGAAAGATTAAGAGTATGAACGTTACCGAGGGCTGATACGTCTGTAACGTCAGTAGCGTAGAGATTGAGGGCATGAACATTGCCAAGCGCACTCGCATCTTCTACTTGAGTATACGAAAGATTAAGAGTATGGACGCGGCCAAGTGCACTTATGTCAAAAACGTAAGTATGGGAAAGATTAAGAGTATTCACGCGGCCAAGGCGAGAAACATCTTTTACTCGAGTATGCGAAAGATCAAGAGTGTGGACCCCTCCAAGAGCGCTCACATCCTTAACCTGAGTGGCCGAGAGATTGAGGGTGTGGACATTGCCAAGATGTGAAACGTCTGTTATTTGAAGATGTGAGAGATCAATATTACGCAATCCATTACACAAATATAAATCTTCGATGCATTCTAACTTAATATTGGTTAGTATATGAACCCACTGCCGAATCTCTTTTCTAAAAATTACCAAAGAGAAGATACGCGGAGGTCTTTGTTTTATCAACAAGTACATACTCTTGCATAGTCTCTGGAGGGAGATTATATCTGAAAGATGTAGTTGTAATTCCTCGATAATTTCCGTAGGAAGAAGTTCCAAAGACATTGAATAATCATTCAATACTCATAAATTACATTTCGATTTTTGGCTCTTGTAAACGAAAAAGTATCTAAATTTCGACTTGGTCGAAATTTAACGTTACCTTAATTTAAAATTCCACATCCAAATCAAAGTCGAATGTTTCTCCGCCAGTCTCTTTGCCATACTCGCTGACTCTGGATTCGAAAAAATTCGTCTTATTGGGAAGGCTGATAATGGTCATCCAATCAAAAGGATTGGGTACAGAATACGGCGCGTTGTACCCAAGAGATTCACATAAAGTATCTGCTGTACATTTGACATAACTTACCATGTCGTCCGCATTGATACCCACGAGATGTGTGTTCATAGCAGTTCGTGTAAATTCTTCCGTGGTATCTACAGCAGATTTGATTATATTATGTACTCGAGATTCTGGCAATGCTTCAGTCTTTTTCCAAATGGAAGTGATATGGTGATACAAAGCGACTGCAAATTTCGTGTGTAACGCCTCGTCTCTCGCGATCCATTCGTTGGCTTTGGTAAGACCATGAAGGACATTTCTACGTTTAATGTAATAAATTCCCGCAAATGCAGAGCTAAATATAATTCCTTCTATGCATGCAAATGCGACAATTCGTTCTATCAAAGGTCTAGACCTAGACATCCACGATTTTGCCCACAAGGCGATAGCTTTAATCGCGGGAAAATGTTTGATAGAATTGAGACTGCGTTTTTGTTCCTCTTCGTCTCTGATCAACGTTTTAATCAAGAATGAATAAGTTTCGTTATGGGTCCATTCAATGGCCTCTTGATATGCATAAAATTTTGAGCAATCCTTGGAGAAGGCACTAGTCTCCTTCTTGAAATTTTCCACCAAGTTTTCATTCACAATTCCATCGAGTTGCGCAAATAGTCCCAATAAGAATTTGATATAGTGCTTGGTGTCATCATCTAGTCGATCCCAATGGCTACGATCGGAACTGAAATCAATGTCTGTAATGGTCCACATGATATTCTTTTGATCTTGGTAAATTTCATCAAGTTTTGGATCTTGTATGGGAAGAAAAGCCAGTCTCTCCAATTCTGCATCATCAAAATCTATCTCTTCTTCCATCCTCAACCCCGAATCACTCATAGCCAATTGTCTTTGGTCCATAAGAGATGTAATTAGAATGTGTAGATTAGAAAAAAGATAAAGAGGCACACAACCTTATAAGGTCGTGAAACATTAATCTTCAGTTTTTACCTAGCCTTAAATTTTCAAGTCTAAATAAAAGGGTGACGTTATATAATGGGCCAATCATCGTCGACGTACGAGAAAAAAGAGGGGGTTCGTGTAGAGAGTATACAAAAATTTAAGCTGGCCAAACCTGACCAATGTCATATATGCCTTGAGCCTCTATCCATTGACAAAAAGTTAAGATGTGGTCATACTTTTTGTAGGAGATGTATCGTTAGTTGGTATTTAAAAGAAAATACGTGTCCCATGTGTAGGCAAAATATCAAGGACAAGGATTTGGAAAGAGAACGGAAAAAATCCAACGCAGAAGAATCTTCAGATCCAGATTTTTTCTTGTGCACGTGTTAGTGGAACACTTTTGAGCATTACTCAAAAGCCCCAATTTAAATTTCTACCGGTAGAAATTTTAACGGTATTACGCTACACGTAATACCTTAATTTAAATTTTGGACAGGGCCAAAATTAATCTTATACTCTAATCTGGTCAACTTTTTCTATTATCATCCAGAGATGTTTGTAAGGCCAAAATTGAAATTTCGTCCTTGAACACAACTCAAACATGGACTTTGTTTTGAGCAAAGTTAGCACGTTAGATATACATTATCTTCAATGTCTCTCGAACTCGTACCTCTGGAAATTATGGAGGAGTTTGGACTAGAGTTGGAGGATGTAATCGTCCTCCAAAGGCTCTCCAAGGGTATGTATACTCTGATAAAAGAGAGACCTCCAAGAATCTTTTCTGTGACAACCTTTAAGAAAGGGATGGAACCCTGGATTCACATACTAACTAACCTTAAGCTGGGAAGATTCGTGAAAGATTTGTCCCTTTTTTCTAAAGTCCACACCCTCGATCTCTACGGTACAGAAGTTACAGACGTCTCCGCCCTGAGTCACGTCCACACCCTTGATCTCTCCTATACCAAAGTTATAGACGTCTCCGTCCTGGGTCACGTCCATGCTCTTAATCTCTCCTATACCCAAGTTACAGACATCTCCGCCCTGGGTCGCGTCCACACCCTTTATCTTTCCTGTACCCAAGTTACAGACGTCTCCGCCCTGGGTAACGTTCACACCCTTAATCTTTTCGATACCCAAGTTACAGATGTCTCCGCTCTGGATCACGTTCACACTCTTAATCTCTCCTATACCAAAGTTAAAGATGTCTCCGCCCTTGGCAATGTTCACACTCTGAATCTTGGGTATACCCGAGTCACAAACGTCTCCGCCCTGGGTAAAGTCCACACCCTTAAGCTCTTCAGTACCCAAGTCACAAACGTCTCCGCCCTGGGTAACGTCCACACCCTTAATCTCTCCTATACCAAAGTTAAAGATGTCTCCGCCCTGGGTCACGTCCACGCCCTTGATCTTTCCTGTACCCAAGTTACAGACGTCTCCGCCCTGGGTCACGTCCACATCCTTAATCTCTCCTATACCAAAGTTAAAGATGTTTCCGCCCTTGGCAATGTTCACACTCTTAATCTCTTCAGTACCCAAGTCACAAACGTCTCCGCCCTGTGTAACGTCCACACCCTTAATCTCTCCTATACCAAAGTTACAGATGTCTCCGCCCTGGGTAAAGTCCACACTCTTAATCTCTCAGGTACCCAAGTTACAGACGTCTCCGCCCTGGGTCACGTCCGTGATCTTATACGATAAATATTTTGTTCCTAATTTTCGTTTTGCCCAAAATTTAACAGTATGATGTCTGTCTAGACATCATACCTTGATTTAAATTTCTATCTCTTCGAGAGAAATTTTAATACGCGTAGCGTATTACCTTAATTTAATCCACAACGTTAGCGTCCGAATCTTCATCTATTAAAAAATTCGATTCGCATGTGCATTCGCTAAGTACATGATGACACGGTTCGCGCCTGGGTTCTTCTACGATGGTATAGTGTTGATAGATTGAAGAAAGGTACTCTGTTGCTTCTAGAGAAGTTATAAATTTGGTTGATAGTAAAATCGATACTATATATAATTTTTTGTTAGGATAATCACAAAAATCTTCCCACAAAATAGCAAGAGCTCCTTTAATTGCATCTGCAGAGAACTTGCAGTAACTCAGAACAGAAGGTTTCTCTTTTTTTGTTGTCATTATACCCAACAATACAACTGTCATGCCTACATCATACTCTACAGGAAATAGTCTGCATGCACTATACACAATAACATGTACACGACTTTCTAGAGCTATATTGTGAATATCTCTAGCAGTATAATGTTTATTTATTAAGCCTACAATAACTCCAGAATTGACGTCCCCGTCCTTTAGCAAGGGTAATATTTTCATCAAAGTAAGATCGGTTATCGTCATGGATGGTTGTCTCGCAATAAATGCACGTACAAACATTACAGCCTTTTTATCATCTCGTTTCCAATGTCTATTTTCAATGTGCATATCCCTAACACTTTCATAATCAGGAAATACAGACTCGTCCAAAAGTACATCTATAAATTCCAATATACCCCATCTACATCCAATTTCAAAAAGTGTTGTCCACACTAATGACATTTCTGTAACATCTCTGGCGTCACCTTCAGTATATTTTTTTATTACCCACCGAGCGACACGAGATTCAGTAATCTTTGATAAGACTCTCATGATAGTGTCTGTGTTATCAAAATCTCTGGGTTTGGACAACATTTCTGCAATATTCAGATACCCCGACCATATACATCGGGTTAAAATTTGCATTCTATTCCCCGACAGATCGTTCATACTTTTAGTGATAGCCGTATAATGCACAGGATCATCAAGTTTAGCTGCTGCTACACAAACTTTAAGAGGGTCAAAGTGTAGAACCTTAGTGTTCAAGAACCATTTTTCAAACCAGATTATAGACAACAACTTCTGAATAAATGATTTCGCTTTCATTCCTGGCCGTGTTCCCCCGCGAATTTCTGCCGCTTGGCAGACGACACTGGTGATGAAATCCTCCTTGTCTGATATAGGAACTCTAACTTTTAGAAACCAATATCTGAAAAGTGTTATGCTCTCCGATTTTATACACTCTAAACACACCCCCTTTCCACGCACAGTACTTGGTAGCTTTATGTGGGAATAAAA
>Ga0247796_1000172_pt1 | contig 9202 bp, 9 predicted proteins | sample UWRJS166409R6_FD_179941 | JGI IMG/M metagenome (GOLD analysis project Ga0247796, IMG submission 179941) | Soil microbial communities from Arlington Agricultural Research Station in Wisconsin, United States - UWRJ-S166-409R-6 | ecosystem: Environmental > Terrestrial > Soil > Agricultural land...
GCCGCACGTTTCTTCTCATTTTCTACCTCCCATTCAGGTGTCCAATCGGAGAACTTATAACTAATAGGACGCAATCCTAGCACCTGTTTCCACATACTCTTCAAGTTCTCCACATCAGTTTTCGCACGATAATCTGAGACACCCATAATCTGTCCGACGTTACTAGTCTCCATGAATAGGAATGCTCGACCATCCCAATAGATGTTGAAATAGTTAGATGCTGCACCTCCCTGTCCTAATCGTCCTCTATAGCTATTAAGTGCATCCACACTACCAGAACAATAGAGATTACCTAAATCTGTCGAGTCCCAATGCTTGACTGCTTGTTGACCTAGAATAAATAGATTACCGTGAGGCATGTGGTAATTAGCACCATCCCACTGGAAGTAATGCCCACCAGTAGACATATACAATACGCCACCGTAAATGTTTAGATTACCATTAACATTCATACTACCATCTACAGTACCTCCAGCTTTTGGGAAATAACCTGGGATGTTTGCAACAAGCGGAGCACCTGAGAGATGAAAGTTACTACCATCGAAATATAAATACTTATCACCACCACCAGCGAAATAATAAACACCAGTACCATTACCTCTACTAGCGTAGAAATCTTTACCACGAACATCACCAGGAGTATTGATAGGCCCCTGAAAATTAGCCGAAACCGTGCCTGCACCATTCTCCACTAATGAAAGACCACAAACAGCATTAGAAACGAGATTGAGTGTGTATCCTGTAACTGATATACCGTAGGCATCACCATAGAGAGCAAGATTTTTAGTGACATCAGTCGGAGAGGCACCAGTATTATTACCGAGCGCCAAACCATTCGTTGCAAATACTCTACCAACGTTATTAATCACAAAGTTCTTTGCTGCCGAGTCTGCTAGTCCTGTACGTATCCAGAAGGCGCCGAAGTTGTCGGTGCCCATCCCACACCAATTACCACCGCCATTATCATACAGTTTTATGTTCGCATCAGCTAACACACCCTGACTGCCACTAGCAACACCGAAATGGTGTCCTTTTGAGGGTGCATATATTGCCCCTGCTACATTTATACCGAGCGAGAAGAATGTGTATTTAAGGCGTACCGATCCATCTGCTCGTGTAATACCAATTGGATCATCTAGATACGTACCTGCATTATCATATCGACGTATTAGAAAGTCCGATCCTGTACTGGTGCCACTCTCAGCACCTAATCCTAATAGCAAATCCCAACGATTTTTGTTCTGTCTTTTTCCTGATAGTATCGGACAAGAGCCTGTCGTTCCTGTATCATTTATTGAAAGAACAGGATACGGAGAATAATCTATAGATATTCCACCCGATAACACACCACCAGTTAATGGTAGATACGCTCCACCAGCACTAATAGGCGCACCGGCTACTGTTGGAGCAACTGCAAAATTAACAACGCTAGTTGCTCGATTGATTGTAAACGGCATACCGATATTTACGCCAGTATCACCAAAACTATAGATACGGAAAGATGATCCAGTATTACCACCTGTCTCAGCGTCGCCATCTCCTAATGTAATCGCCCAACGCTCAAGACCATTCTTTTGCCCACGTAAAATACTTGCACCGGCAGCAGTTCTATTAAGCCACATCTGCGGTGTGTCTTTAGTCATTATTAGATCGCCGGTCATCGTATCGCCGGACTTCATCACTCTTAACGAGTCAGCATTATCCACATATGATTTAGTGACATCACCAGTAGGTGGTGCTATCCATTGTGTGTTATAATCGACATTGTTAATCTTCGATAGTATCTGTCCAGTACTACCGCCAGCAGCTACACCCGGTCCTGTCTCACCAATCGGTCCCTGTGATCCAGTTGGACCTTGTGGACCCATTGGACCCGGTTCACCCTCTTGTCCAACAAACGTAACCACAAACGACACTAGTTGGTTATTAGTAAATACTGCATCACCCTCTATAAACTGTACGGGTATCTGAAACCAATCCGGCATTATCTGTGCAGGACCGAGTAACTTCCACTTCTGATAGTTAACTGATAAATCTTTATCCTGTATAATGAACTCATCACCAAACTTCATCGTAGTGAAGAGTGCAACTACGTCGAAGCCATCTTGTGTGAGCCAATCCATGTACAACGTTTCCGCTGAGTTCTGCGGAGTCGCGCTATACTTATATTTACCAGCACCCGGATCATTTGGACTGGTATTTGTAGCATCACATCGATAATCAAAGACAGACGACGACGCACCTGGCTTCACTTGGTCAAATACGTCATCGACGTACTGCTTCGTAGCAGCGTCTTTCGCATATCTCGGAGTATTGACGTGCTGTCTGAACACTAGCGCCTCGTATTATCACTCACAAGGATCACAGTACGAGCAGCAGCCTCCGCAGTACCACATACCACCTTAACCATATCCAATCCGCGAATGGGAGGGCTGACATGGTGATACCGATTAGCTTCAACGATCATACTAATAGGATTACCGCTCACTGCGTCTTCTACTGCACGATACGACAGACCACCATCGATACTATTAAGGAGAGTAAATGCCACACTTGACAATGCACTACAGTCAACACCAACGAGAGGAGAACCGTGCATCAAGATCGGCTGACTAATAGTCGCACCACTAGCAATATTAGCAGGCTTACGCACAATTCGATTAGTCAAGTCCTGAGCAACACCATTAGCTTGAGGATTAGTCGCCATCTTTCACTCCTATCACTTCTTGTGGCTAGGTTTAAGGTTTTTCTGCTGTGCGTTGAGGCGTTCGCTGATTTTACTCATCGCATCTCTGCCCTCTTTACCCGCACTGATGACTTCTGCCATCGCACGCTTGAGATTAGCTCCCTGTTCAGGTCCAAATCCACGAACAGTGGTCATCTTATTGAAAACTTCATCCTTCCGTGCCCTCTTTGTAGTAGATGCACGTACAGTAGGCGCAACCATTAGATACTTCCTCCGTTATCTGTGTAAAATTGCATCAATTGCATCATCTCTTGTGGAGGCATGACCGTCATTGGGTATCTTGTGTTGCTTGGATCAGGAGGAGGAAGGTTGTTGAACTGATCTCGCACAACATTACCACTTGGAGCATCAGGTGGAGGAGCTTCAAGCTCATCCATGAAATTACGTCCTCCATCATTGCGATGCTGTGGCCTCATTGTATCAATACCCGCAGCATTCCTCTCATCATATGTCTTCTGATCGTTCATATACTTCTGAAGCTCTGTCGCTGTATCATCCTTTGGCTCATTAGGATGCACACGATGCAATAGTGACCGCGGACGTGGCGGTTGTGTCGGTATATTGTTAAACAAGTTCTCAGGATGGGGAATAGGCGGACCACTAATGTCTTCAGGGCGATCTTGCATCAATCCCTGATTGTTCATTATCGCAGCAATGATCTCGTCATACTCTCCGGGCATCAATCTATACCCCTATAGAAGTCCAATATCCGCTGCATCATTCCTTTATTAGCAGGATTAGCTGTCTGTGCCTCTTGTGCTACTTCATTCATAATCTGGTTGCGCATATTCTCTTGTTGTTGTCGTTGGAATTGTTGCATCCTATCTACAACCGGACCTCTCATATTCTCATTTGCCCCACTCGGTCTTCCTGCAAAGTCAGTAGGTGGTCGTTGCATTCTTAGAGGATTACTGAGCGGACCACCCGGACTCTTTAATCTCATATCCGCGCCAATAGGATACGGATTATTAGGATCAGTCATTCGCATCGATGCTTGCATAGCTTGCGGGTTCATCTCATTCTGCATCGCTTGAAACAGAATACTATTCTGATCCTCATCCATCAGAGTGCCTCTTCGTAATCAGTATCTATAGTCACATGTTTCTCAGCATCGCCTCTAATGTGTACGATCTTCAATTCATTCTCATGTTTAACACGATGCTCAACCACATCGACAGGTCTAAATCCACCACGATCTAGTACCTCTTTAGATGCCATATAACGAACACCCATCTCCTTACTATTCAATCCACTTATAATATGCTCCGCGGCCGTCTTAGCATTAGTGATAAACATCGCTCTCACATTATCACTCTGAGCACGTAAGACGTTATCGATGATCCCACTCGAGAAGTCACCAAACCGTTCACTCTCTTTAATCGCAGTTACCTTATCCATCTCCGTACCACAGACTATGGATATCTCCCGATCGTTCAACCCGAATAAAGTCAGGCCAGCTATTACAGCAATCGCCCGTGTACTATTAATATCCCCAGGAAGATCAGCGAGGAAACGATTAATAGGTATACGCTTCTTAATCGCACTTATCTCTTCCTCGTCAACCGACTCATCATTCTCGTCTAGCAATTCAGGTGTCGGTTTCTCAGCACCGATCACTCCCCCTGTAGCCTTATCGATCTTCGTACCATCAGCTAGTGTAAGTATATCACTCACTAGGCGCACCCCCACCACCAAAGAACTGCATCAACTGCATCATTGCAGGGTCCATCGGCACTTGTCCCGCATTCGGCATCCCTTGAACACCACCAGAAGGATCATACGCACCCGGAGTAGGAGTGACACCCGGAGGATAAGGATTGTTAAGCGCCCACGGTGGTCGTTGATCTCCTTGAGCAACTACGGGAGGTCGCGCAGATGGAGGTGCCTGTTGTATCTGTTGTTGTACTGCTGCGACTGCGGGGTCTTGTGTACCAGCAATAGCTTGTGATGCTTGTGGTGGCATTCGGCGCGTCATAGCACCGCGTTGATCCCTATTAACAGCATCCATCATCTGTCGTTCAGCTAATGGATTGTTAGGATCATTAGGCATCTGCTGTTGTTGACGCATTGCCTGTGTTCGTTGATAGTATGTAGGATCTTTAGCAACATCCGCTTGCATCGCATCGCGTTGTGCCTTCACTTGTACAGCTTTTGTCGCCAACACCTTAACGGCTTCACGAGCTTGTGGGTCTTTAACAACTTCCTGCATCACAGGCATTATATCTTTAAGTGCAGATGTCTTCCATCCAGCATTCCCTCCACTCAATGTACCCGGAGGCATACCAGCAGTTCGCTCTTGTTCTGCTAATGCTTTCGCTGTACCCGGATCAATATTCGGTGGAGCAGCTTGCATCTTCTCTTCAACAGCTTTCAATGCAGGGTCTTCATCAGGTCGTGTTGCAATTCCCGCTGCACCACCAGCAGTAACCGCGAGTCCTGCACCCGCAGCTTTTGCAGCGTTAGACGGACCTTCAGGTTCAGCAGCACCCACACCCGGCTTTGCGTATCCTCTAATCTTCGCAGCTATAACCGACTGACCCGCAGGATCGTTCTGTGCTGCTAAGTTGGGATCAGTTCGTTGCAATGCTGTACCAGTGCGAGGATCAACAGCACCGGCGGGATCAGTTGCACTACGAACACGCGGAGGAACAGTTAATCCTTCAACGGGAGGAGGAGGACCGGGGTCTGGACCTTTACCACTAAGATATAAGTCATTCGCCTCTGACCATGCAGCTAATGCTTTCTGTTCAGCAGGAGATGTACCTCTACCACCACCAGCGATCTGTTCACCAGCATTAGGAACATTCCTCAATTCCTGTGCGCGCTTCGCTTCACCTTCGACATCTTTCATCGTACCGCGAGGAGCTACCTGTCTATTAGCAGCACCTCTCGTTTCAGCAGCACCTTTAGTTAATCCTGGCGGTACGAAGCCTGCTGTACGTACCTTACCGCGACCACTCATCGTTTCATCCATCGCTTCTCTAATAGCGTCTGGAATAGAAGGACGTGCCATGTTTCCAGCCTCGGTTGGAGCTAGTTGACTTAATACTGCCTGCATCCCGCCACTCATATCGGATCGGGGTTTAGCAGTGGGTTTAGTGGGGGGATTAAGAGATGCAAGCGTAGGTTTATCGCCTATATCAATAGATTTAGGAGGGCGGATATTCTCAGGATTAAAGTCGCGCTGTACACCACCCCATCTCGATATACCAGCCTTCGCGGCAGCAGACCAAGGCGTCCATCCACCCTTCTTCACTTGATCGAGTGAGAAGTCTACATGCTGTTGCCATTGAGAAGGATCACGAGGATCGATGCCTTTACGTAGAGCATCAACACCTAATCCATTCTTAATATTCAATTGAGTGAGGCCGTAACTCGCCTCTCTAGGTGTAACTAACTTCGCTGCGGGATTAAAGCTACTCTCACCTTTGATTACACGGAGAGCAACATTAGGATCAATCCCCCTTCGTTCAGCAGCATTTGTAATGTATTCAATAATCTCTTGGCGCGTGGGCATCTCAACCCCTTATACGTATAAAGAAAGAGCGACGACCCGTTCATCCAGTTGCGGCTCATGCACGTCGGGGGAACGCACAATAAAGCTAGATGAGAGATCGTCGCTTAGATGGTCGGGAGAGTTAAGTATAAGTACAATTAGAAGCGAAGGCCCATCTTCCCTCCACCACCATTACCGCTCAAGTCGGGCGGATAGGTAGTTGGCTTGTTAGCTTTCTCCACCATTGCAACGAACGTCGCCGCAGGAACAGGTGTAAGAGGGTTAACAGCAATTGGAATGAGTCCACCATTAACAACAGGCTGACCGGGTTGCTGCGTCGGTGTAACTTGTTTCACGTCTTCATTAAGATTAGGAAACACACGTTCAGCAGCAAGAGTGTTACCAATACCATTCTTAACGATCTTACTAACACGTCGAGCGGTAACATGGCCTCTAGGTATCAATAGATCATGCTGCTTGCCTTCAAGTCGATTCCACAAACCACTCCATCCACCAGTAGGCATGTGAGCACTCCTTATAGTAGCATCCTATTGTAGTATGCATATATATAGCATATTGACAACCTCTTTCTTTCTATATACCCTAGGCGGGGTGGCGGGGTTGGGTGTGGTTATATATACAACTCATAATACATGCGCGGCTCGGAGAGACGCCCCCTCCCGACTTACTGTATTATAATACATCAATAATCAAATCGCGCTAATATATACAACAACATCTCACCAATTCTCTTATACATATAAACATCTACAAGCATCTATTACGTATATGATGTAACTACTAGCGCGATCTATAACGACATTGGGGAAAGGGGGGACATCCAACCTCACCTGTGCGAGCACAGGTTCGCCCCCGTTACAACTTTGGGTTTTGGGGGGGACTTGGCAGTTGTACAACCACGATGACATATCCAATTCATGTAGTACATATATCAACCGCGCTAGGTGAAATGTTAACACAGTTTGTTTTTTGCTTTTGTCCTACTGCCGCAGTGACTTGTAGCAACGCGGCTCAACGCAACATCTAACGCATCAGTATAAGCGAACATAGCAATGCCTGGACAAATCGTGACACACATAACAATGCAACGTATGTATGAACTGTGATAACACAATAGCATTGTACTAGCGCGACTAACGGCGAAAACTTTATTCCGAATAAACTTTTCAGCGTTGCGAGCACTCAGAACGGTTTGATCTAAGCCTATAGAATTGCTAGTATGATGCTTCGTTGATTGGCTATCTGGTTGCTGCGGTGACGCACCTTCCAGCGTTGTTTGAAAACAGAACACGGCGAGACGCGCGGACATTCCGTGCGCGCGTTGTTGTGTCGTGTTCAAACATAGAAGGTACTACACAAATGTCTAAGTCAAAGAAGACCATCGCTCGCGCCGCTCTTGATGCGAAGAATGCCAAGCGTGTTCGCAAGGCAATCGACGCAAAGAAGATCGCAAAGAAGGTTGAAAAACTTGAAGCGATCAAAGAGCCGACGCCACCGATTGCCTCGCTGGTCGAAAGCAATGTCGCTGCGATCCAGACTGCTCGCGTGGAGAACACGGACGCAGAAGACAAGGCAATCGCGAAAGCGATGACGAACGCTCCTGCATACGCGATTGAGAATGTGATCGCTGATGCAATGCATGGCGCCGTCATCAGCGGCAAAGCGGAAAGCGGAATGGTCGTTTCGCTTTTCTCATATGAGTATGCGAACGGCGAACGTTACACACTCAAGCGCATTGGTGATTACTTCAAAGCGCCAATGACGCAGACTGTCACGCGCCCGGATGGAACGAAGTTTAAGGACACTTCAATTCATACGCGCCTGATGCATCAGAACGCATTCCTTTCACAGTGTGAGGAATACAAGCTCGCGAACGCTGCGTTCGAGGGTTTGCGTGCTGATTACAAGGCAACGAAGAAAGGTAAGGACGCGAATAAGACTTCGCGTCTAATCACTCTCAATTCTCAGATTGAGAATGATCGCAAGCCTTTGGTCGCTGCGCAGAACATGTTTCATCGCGCAATGTTTTCGCTCTACAAGTTGCGCGCTGAAAACTATGTGAAGTGTGCGCTCGGCCCCAACAATGAATTGTTGGTTGAGACACACGACGCGAAGCACGCTGAGTGCCTAATCTCTGACACGCGCGCCGCCGGTAATGACCTGCTTAAGAAGGCGGGTTTTATCAAGACACGCGAGCAGAGCGAGACACCGAAAGATGAGCCGAAGGTTGAAGCGTTGTCAGCAGTTAATGCAGCGACCGCGCGTCCAATCATCGATAAGCTCACCAGCATGGTAATGAACGGGAAGTTGCCGATTGAGGCGCCCGAAGTTGCCGAAGGAAGCATCGCGCCCACCGATCAAAACCAAGTTGCGGAATTTGCGCTTGCGTTTGTTCGTTCTCTGGACGCGAAAGCCTTGGTTAAGTCACCAGAGCTTAAGGGAACGCTTTCGCAGATTGCCGTTCCTCTGATGCTTCTGCTTAACGTCAAGACACGCGACGAAATGGTTAAACTCGCTCGCCGCGCACCGAACTACGCTTCCTAACTGGTGACAATAAACGTCCGGTAATCACCAGTTAGAATTTCCGGCTAGTAAACTAAACCGCCAGTCAAAAGACTGGCGGTTTTTTCTATTCGGACAACGCTAATCATCAGGAGTTTAAGCAATGCAATACGTTATAGTTTTCGACAAGTTAATCCGTGTTGGATTAAACTTGATTGAAAGTGTCGGCCCATTTAGTTCGCTTCCTGCTGCGGAGTATTGGCTTATAACTGAGAATAAGAAATCAGTTATGCCTTTCCCGTCGTCAATCATAAGATCGATGATTAAACCTGAAGACGTTTAATCCTTATACTATATAAACTAATACCCACGCTGCATAAGCAGCGTGGGTTTTTTTGTGCCCAGATTTTAGAGAGTGCAAATCGAACCCCGCGAGC
>Ga0247796_1000184_pt1 | contig 8668 bp, 17 predicted proteins | sample UWRJS166409R6_FD_179941 | JGI IMG/M metagenome (GOLD analysis project Ga0247796, IMG submission 179941) | Soil microbial communities from Arlington Agricultural Research Station in Wisconsin, United States - UWRJ-S166-409R-6 | ecosystem: Environmental > Terrestrial > Soil > Agricultural land...
CGACTCCGGTGTCACCTCGGCGCCCGCGTCGAAGCGCTCCTCGAGCGCCGCAACGTTCACGGGCTGCGTCGAGGTGCGGTGCGGGCCCATCGGCATCGCGTCAGCCGAGTACGGGCCGCGCTGCTTGCCGAGCCGCATGTAGAGCGGGGTCTGGCCGCCTTCGAAGCCGGGCCGCATCTTGTGCGAGCCCGAGCGCGACTTCTGGCCCTTCAGCCCGCGGCCGGAGTACCGGCCCTTGCCCGAGCCGAGGCCGCGGCCGACCCGCTTACGGTCCTTGCGCGGCTGGGCGGGCTTGAGGTTCGAGAGGTTCAGCTCGTCAGGCATCGGAATCCACCCTCACGAGGTGACGGACCTTCCTCAGCATACCGGCGAGCTGCGGGCTCTCCGCGTGCTCCGCGCTGCGTCCGATTTTGCCGAGCCCGAGCGCGCGGAGCGTGCCGCGGTGCCGCTTGCTCTGGCCGATCGCGCTACGCGTCTGCGTGATCTTCAGCTTCGCCATCGTCCTTCGTCTCCGTCGTTTCGGTCGCCTCGGAGGCCGGAGTCGCGACGGGTTCCGGCGTGGGCTCCTCGTCCTTCTTCGCGGCGACCGGCAGCACCTGGCTGATGGTCAGCCCGCGCGTGGCGGCGACCTCGTCGGGGCGGCGCAGGCTCTGCAGGCCCTGCACCGTCGCCTTGAGCATGTTGATCGGGTTCGTGGTGCCGAGGCTCTTCGCGAGGATGTCGCGGATCCCGGCCAGCTCGAGCACCGCGCGCACGCCGCCGCCGGCGATGACGCCTGTACCCTCGCTCGCCGGCCGCAGCAGCACCCTCGCCGCGCCGAACTGGCCGAGGATCTCGTGCGTGATCGTCGTGCCGTGCTGCGGCACCGTGAACAGATTCTTCTTCGCGTCGTCGACGGCCTTCGAGATGGCCAGCGGCACCTCGCGGGCCTTGCCGTAGCCGAGCCCGACGCGGTCGACCTCGTCGCCGATCACGACGAGCGCCGTGAACGAGAACCGCCGGCCGCCCTTGACCACCTTGGCGACGCGGTTGATCTCGACCACGCGCTCCTTGAGCTCTCTGGATTCCTGCACGTCAATAGCCACTTAGAACTTCAATCCTCCCTCTCTGGCCGCTTCGGCCAACGCCTTCACGCGGCCGTGGTAGAGGTAGCCGCCGCGGTCGAAGACAACAGTCTCGACGTCGGCCTCCTTCGCGTTCTGCGCGAGCAGCTTGCCGACCTCGGCCGCCTGCTCGGTCTTCGACCCCTTGGTTCCCTTCTTCAGCTGCAGCCAGCTCGCGGCCGCGAGGGTCTTGCCTTCGAGGTCGTCGACGAGCTGCGCCTCGATTCCGCGGTTGGAGCGGAACACGACCAGCCGCGGACGCTCGGCGGTGCCGAAGACCTTCCCGCGCACGCGGCGGTGACGGCGCTCGCGCGCCTTGCGAACGGTGAGCGTGCTCATGCCCGTTTTCCGACCTTCCGGCGAACGTACTCGCCCTCGTAGCGGATGCCCTTCCCCTTGTACGGCTCGGGCGGGCGCACCTTGCGCACCTCGGCGGCAGTCTGGCCGACCTGCTGCTTGTCGATGCCCGTGACGATCACCTCGGTGGGCGTTGGCACCTCGAAGGTGATCCCCGCAGGCGCCTTCAGCACGACCGAGTGCGAGAAGCCGACGTTGAGCTCGAGGTCGGTCCCGCGCAGGGCGGCGCGGTAGCCGACGCCCTGGATCTCGAGGCGCTTCGAGAAGCCGTTCGTGACGCCCTCGACCATGTTCGCGATCAGGGAGCGCGTCAGGCCGTGCAGCGCGCGGTCCTCGCCGCGCTCGGTCGGACGCGACACGACAACCGTCGCGTCCTGTTGCTCGACCTGCATGCGCACAGGCACCTGCTGGGTCAGCTCGCCGAGCGGGCCGTTCACCATCACGCGGCCGGGCGAGATCGAGACCGACACGCCGGACGGGAGCTCGATGGGCTGTCTACCGATTCGACTCATGGCTCACCAGACGAAGCAGACGACCTCGCCGCCGACGCCTTGTTCCTCGGCGGCGCGGCTCGTGATCAGACCGTTGGACGTGGACAGGATCGCCGTGCCCATCCCGCCGAGGACACGGGGCAGCCGGTCCTTGCCCGCGTACACGCGGCGGCCGGGCTTCGAGACGCGCTTCAGGTCCGTGATCACACGCTCGCGACTGCGGCTGTACTTGAGCTCGATCACGAGCGTGTCGTACGGGGTGTCGTCCTCGGCGTGCTCGATCCGGTAGTCCTGGATGTAGCCCTCCTCCTTGAGGATGCGGGCGATCTCGCTCTTCAGACGCGAGGTCGGCATCTCGGCGCTCTCGTGCAACGCGCGGTTCGCGTTGCGGATCCTCGTGAGCATGTCTGCGATCGGGTCAGTCTGCATGGCTACCAGCTCGACTTCGTCATTCCGGGGATCACGCCCTCGTGCGCGAGGTCGCGCAGGCAGATCCGGCAGAGCCCGAACTTCTTGTAGACCGCGCGCGGGCGCCCGCAGCGGTTGCAGCGCGAGTACGCGCGCGTCTTGAACCGCTGGGGCTTGCGCGATTTCTCGATCAGGGCCTTGCGTGCCATCTACTGCTGCTCTCCTTCTTCGGGTTCACGCTGGAACGGCATCCCGAGGGCGCGTAGGAGCGCCAGCCCTTGTTCGTCGTTCGCAGCGCTGGTCGTGATCGCAACGTCCAGGCCGCGGATTCCGGCGATCTGGTCGTAGTCGATCTCGGGAAAGATGATCTGCTCGCGGATCCCGAGCGAGAAGTTGCCGCGGCCGTCCATCGAGCGTGGGCTGAGGCCACGGAAGTCGCGGATGCGCGGGAGCGCGATCGACACGAGCCGGTCGAGGAACTCCCACATCCGGTCGCCGCGCAGGGTCACGCGCGCGCCCACGGGCATCCCCTCGCGCAACTTGAAGCTGGCGATCGACTTCCGCGCCTTGCGCACGTGCGCGCGCTGGCCCGCGATGGTGGTCAGCTCGTCGATGGCGCTGTCGAGCATCTTCGCGTCGGTCTTGGCCTCGCCGACCCCCATGTTGAGCGTGATCTTCTGGAGCCGCGGCACCTGCATCGTCGAGCTCAGCCCGAGCTCATCCTTCAGGCGCGGGCGGACCTCCTGCTGGTAGGCCGTCTTCAGGCGGGGTGCGTAGCCGTTGGTGCCGTTGGTGCTCACTTGTCGATCTCCTGACGGACAGCGTCTCGGCTGGTCAGCTCAGACGGACGCCCGAGCAGAGCCCGTGCGTCCTGATGGCGGCATCGCAAGCGACGCCTCACTTGTCGATCTCCTGGCCGCAGTCGGCGCGCTTGCACACGCGCACGTAGACCACTCCGTCCTTGGTCTCCTTGGGTGTCATCCCGATCCGAGTCGGCCGATTGCAGGTCGGGCAGACGAGCATGACGTTCGAGATCGGGACCGGCGCGGACTTCTCGATCACGCCGCCCGGGATCATCTGCGCGCCGCCCATGCGGTTCGCGTCACGCATCGGACGCGGTCGCGTGTGTCGCTTGACGACGTTCAGGTTCTCGACGACGACGCGGGCCTCACGCGGGCGCGCCTCGATGACGCGGCCCTGCTTGCCCCGGTCCTTGCCCGAGAGCATGTGGACGAGATCGCCCTTTCTAACTCGCATCTTGTGCGCCATCACGAGGCCTCGCTTGCGATGCCGACTAGAGGCCATGGCAGCTTCGCCGCCGCGGCCGTCTTAACCCGGCTGGGGATGAGATGACAAGCTGGATTTCCACAACGCATTCTCAGAGCACCTCCGGGGCCAGTGACACGATCTTCATGAAGTTCTTCTCGCGGAGCTCGCGCGCGACGGGCCCGAAGATGCGCGTGCCGCGCGGGTTACGGGCGGTGTCGATCAGGACGGCGGCGTTCTCGTCGAACGCGATCGAGGTGCCGTCGTCGCGGCCGAACGGCTTGCGCGTCCGGACCACGACGGCCTCCACGACCTCGCCCTTCTTCACCGCGCCCTGCGGGCTCGCGGTCTTGACGGTGGCCGTGATCACATCGCCTACGCGCGCGTAGCGGCGCTTCGAGCCGCCCTTCACGCGGATACAGAGGATCTCGCGCGCGCCCGTATTGTCCGCGACGCGCAGTCTCGATTCCTGCTGGATCACTTGGCTTCCTCCAGCACCTCGGCGAGGCGCCAGTTCTTGGTCTTGCTGAGCGGGCGCGTCTCGACGATGCGGACGAGGTCGCCGACCTTGGCCGCGTTCTGCTCGTCGTGCGCGTGGAACTTCGTCGAGCGGCGAACGACCTTCTTGTACCTCCGGTGCGCCTTCACCGTGTCGACCTTGACCACGATCGTCTTGTCCATTGCGTCGGAGACGACGACGCCGCGGCGCTCCTGGCTGCGGCCGCGCACGTGCTCCGGCTTCGGCAGCCGGACGATCGGCTTCCGCGTGGCCGGACGCTCGCGCTTCGGCTTGACGTGCTTGTGCCGCTGCGAGCGCGGCAGGCGCTTGCGCTTCGGCTTCGCCGTCGGCTGCGGAGGAGCAGGCTCGGCCTCTTCCTCCTCGGCGGCTTCGGCCTCGGCGGCGGGCTCCTCGGCTTGGGCTTCGGCGGCCGGCTCCTCGGCCTCCGGCTCTTGGGCAGCGGGCTCGTCTGCCGCAGGCTTCTCAGCGGCAGGCTCCTCGGCCGCGGGCTCCTCAGCGGCAGGCTCCTCCGTCGCAGGCTCTTCCGTGGCAGTCTCCTCGGCCGCCGGTTCCTCGGCAGGCGCCTCGGCCGCCGGCTCCTCGGCTACCGGCTCGTCCGTGGTCTCTTCGGTTTGCTCGTTCTTCTCTTCGTCAGCCATGTGTCTCTCTCGTGATCCCTTCCTCCCGCTCGTAGCGGATGGTCAGGATTCGTGCGATCTCACGCTTCGCCAGCTTCAGGCGCGCGGGGTTCTCGAGCGCGCCGGTCGCGGACTGAAAGCGCAGGTTGAACAGCTCCTGGCGCGTGTCGGCGAGCCGGTTGTCCAGCTCCTCGTCGGTCAGGTCGCGCAGCTCCCTAGCTCGCAAACAGATCAGCCTCCCTCGTCACGACCTTGGTCTTGATCGGCAGCTTGCGCCCCGCGAGCCGGAGCGCCTCCTTGGCGAGCGGCTCGTCGACGCCGGCCAGCTCGAACATCACGCGGCCGGGCTTCACGACGGCGACCCAGTGCTCGGGCGCGCCCTTGCCGGAGCCCATGCGCGTCTCGGCCGGCTTCTGCGTCACCGGCTTGTCGGGGAAGACGTTGATCCAGACCTTCCCGCCGCGGCGGATCTTGCGGGTCATCGCGATTCGAGCGGCTTCGATCTGGCGGTTCGTCACCCAGCCGGCCTCGAGCGCCTTCAGCCCGTAATCGCCGGCCTGCACCGTCGTCTGGCCCTTCGAGAAACCGCGCCGGCGGCCTCGCTGGTACTTGCGGTACTTGGTCTTCTTCGGGAGGAGCACCTACGTCGTCTCCTTCTCCGAGCTCTCCTCGGCAGGCGCCTCGGCGGGCGGTTCAGCAGGCGCCTCGGTAGCCGGCTCAGCGGGCGCCTCGGCCGCCGGTTCGACCGGAGGGGCCTGCGTCTCAGGCTCCGCAGCCGGCTGCTCGGGAGCCTCCGCCGGGGGCGGGGTCTCCTCGCTGCGCGGGCGCTCGGTGGTTTCCTGAGAACGCGGCCGGCCGCGGCCACCGCCGCCCGGCCTGCGCGGTCCTCCGCCCTGGCCCTTGCGCCGCTGGCGCACGGGGCCGAGGCCCTCGCGGTCAGGACCGCGTCCGCGGCCGCCCTCGCGCGAGGCGCCGAGGCCCTCGGCGGTGCCGCCGCGGCGGCGCGCCTGGTCCTGGTCGCCGAGGCGCGAGTCGCGCTGCGTGACGCCCTCGAAACCCTCGGGCATGATCTCGCCCTTGTTGATCCAGACCTTCACGCCGATGCGGCCGTACGTCGTCTTCGCCTCGGCGAAGCCGTAGTCGATGTCCGCGCGGATCGTGTGCAGCGGGACGCGGCCCTCGGAGTAGCTCTCCGAGCGGCTCATCTCGGTGCCGGCCAGGCGGCCGCCACACTGCACCTTCACGCCCTGCGCGCCGGAGCGGATCGCGGAGGCGAGCGAGCGCTTCATCGCGCGCCGGAAGCTGACGCGGTTCTGGAGCTGCTCGGCGATCGACTGCGCGACGAGCTTCGCGTCGAGCTCGGGCCGCTTGATCTCGTTGATGTTGATGTGCACGGCCTTGTTGGTCATGCCGTGGATCTCCTTGCGCAGCGCGTCCACCTCGACGCCGGACTTGCCGATCACGATGCCCGGGCGCGCGGTGTAGATGTCGATCGTGATCCGCTGGGCGTCCTTGCGGATCAGGATGTCGGACAGGCCAGCGTGCTCGAGCTTCCCGTAGATGTGCTCGCGGATCTTGAGATCCTCGAGCAGGAACGCCGGGAACTCCTTCGTCCCCGTGTACCAGTTCGACTTCCAGTCGTGGATGACGCCGACCCGCAGGCCGCCGGGATGGATCTTCTGGCCCACTAGGCCTCCGCCTCCCCCTCCGAAGAAGTCTCCGACTTCTTCGGAGCTCTGGTTTGTGCCTTCGGCTTCGCCTCGGCAGATTTCTGACGAGGCCGCTTGGGCTTCTCCTCCTCCGCCGGCTCAGCCGGCGGAGGCCCTTCTGGCTGGCTGCTGGTCTCCATTGAGGTCAGCCTGACCGTGATGTGGCAGGTCGGCTTCCGGATCCGGGCGGCGCGGCCGCGCGCACGGGCGCGCCAGCGCTTCATCACCGGGCCCTCGTCCACGAACGCGGCCGACACGACGAGCTCGTCGCCGACGAGGTTGTGGTTCGCCTCGGCGTTCGCGACGGCCGAGCTCAGCACCTTCTCGATCTCGCGCGCCGCGGCACGCTGGGTAAAGGCGAGCACGGTGCGAGCCTCCGGCACCGAGCGGCCGCGGATGTGGTCCACGACGAGCCGGGCCTTCCGGGGCGACATGCGCACCCACTTGGCCACGGCCTGCACCTCCTGACGCTCGGCGGTTGCCACTAGCGCTTCACCTCCGCCTTGCGGTCACCGGAGTGGCCCCGGAACGTGCGGGTCGGGGCGAACTCGCCCAGCTTGTGGCCGACCATCTGCTCGGTGATGAAGACGGGCACGTGCTTGCGGCCGTCGTGGACCGCGATCGTGTGCCCGACCATCTCCGGGAAGATCGTCGAGGCGCGCGACCAGGTCCGCACCATCTGCTTCGACCCGGTGTCGTTCATCGCGCTGATGCGCGCCAGCAGGCGCTCCTCCACGAACGGTCCCTTCTTCGAACTTCGGCTCAACGCTTCTCCTTCCCGCGGCGGCGGCCGCGGACGATCAACTTGTCGGATTCCTTGTGCTTGCGCCGGGTGCGCTTGCCGAGCGTCGGCACGCCCCACGGCGTGACCGGGTGCCGGCCACCCTTCGACTTGCCCTCGCCGCCGCCGTGCGGGTGGTCGACGGGGTTCATCGCCGAGCCGCGCACGGTCGGCCGCTTGCCCAGCCAGCGGCTGCGGCCCGCCTTGCCGCCGGTGACGTTCTCGTGGTCGACGTTGCCGACCTGACCCACCGTCGCCCGGCATGTGAGCGGGACCCGCCGCAGCTCGCCCGATGGTAGCCGAAGCACTCCCTGGCCCTCATCCTTCGCGACGAGCTGGATCCCCGAGCCGGCGCTGCGCGCGAGCTGGCCGCCCCTGCCGGGCTTCAGCTCGACGTTGTGCACGAGCGTGCCGGTCGGGATGTTGGCCAGCGGCAGCGCGTTGCCCGGCTTGATGTCGGCGCCGGGGCCGGACTCGACCGTCGCGCCGACCTGCAGCCGCGCGGGCGCGAGGATGTAGGCCTTCGCGCCGTCCGCGTAGTGCAGCAGCGCGATCCTCGCCGACCGGTTCGGGTCGTACTCGATCGCGGCCACCTTCGCCGGCACGCCGTCCTTGAGGCGCTTGAAGTCGATCTTGCGGTAGCGGCGCTTGTGCCCGCCGCCCTGGTGGCGCCGAGTGATGCGGCCGTACGCGTTCCGTCCGCCGCTCTTCTTCAGCGGCTCGACGAGGCTCTTCTCGGGCTCGCTCTTCGTGATCTCGTCGAACGTCGAGACCGACATGAAGCGGCGGCCCGGGCTGGTCGGCTTGTACTTACGGACGGGCATCAGGCCTGAGCCCCCTCGAAGATCTCGATCGAGTCGCCTTCGCGCAGCTGCACGATGGCCTTCTTCCAGCCCGGCTTCTGCCCGCGGATCAGACCGCGGCGCTTCGGCTTCGGCTGGACCTTGATCACGTTCACGGCCTGCACGCGCACCTGGAACAGCTCCTCCACGGCCTGGCGGATCTGCGTCTTGTGCGCGTCGGGATGGACGCGGAATGCGTACTTGCGCTGCTCGATCAGCTCGTAGCTCTTCTCCGAGACGACCGGCGCGAGCAAAACCTGGTTTGGATGCAAGCTCACGACGCCCTCCCCTGGACCTGCTCGAGCGCGCCCTCGCTGACCAGCAGCGAGCGCGCCCAGACGACGTGGTGCACCTCGAGCTCGGCGGGTACGGTCACGACGACGCGGTCGAGGTTGCGGAACGACTTGATCAGCGCCTCCTCCTCGGGCTGCGCGACGACCAGGACCGGCAGGTCCTTGCCCCACGAGCCGAGCAGCTCGACGGCGGCCTTCGTCGACGGCGCGTCGAAGCCGGAGGCCTCGAGCACCCCGATCGTCTCGCCGTGCGCGTGCGCGGAAAGCGCGCTGCGCAGCGC